>JAABUQ010002544.1_pt1 | contig 35788 bp, 30 predicted proteins | sample 5560001 | NCBI WGS metagenome assembly JAABUQ01 (sample SAMN10711888, study PRJNA513371) | rock metagenome | isolation source: Antarctica rocks | place: Antarctica: Victoria Land, Finger Mt nord | collected 2015-12-18
GCGTCCAGAACATCAGCCTGGCGCTCTACACCAACGCCGTCAGCTTCGATCAGCTACTTGCTCTCGGAACCTAGTAATTAGAACTGAATGGCCCTGGGCAAGCCCAGGTCGAGACTTACGGCAATTGATGCCGCGCGACCCCGCGGATTCTCCAAGGCGGTACGGAGCGTGTCGGGATCGCGGATGGGTGGCGAGGCGCTCGACAGAGGGTCGTTCACGCCCCCTGCCGCCTTCCGGTTTTCCGCGACGTGACCTAGCGGTTTCTAAGCAAATCCCAAAGCAGGTAGGCGGGGGGAGGGATGACGATGGCGAAGAAGATCCAATCGAACATTTGCGGCATGTTGAAGTCCTTCCGTTCAGCGGCGTCCGCAATCTATGGATGCCACACGCCGAAGTTGCAAGCTCATGTTCACGTCTGGTTCACCCGCGTGGGTTAGCGTGGTGCAGGGATCAGGGGTATGGGCGCACTGACCCCAGCCCGGTCTGGGGTCAGGCGACGCGGACGTAGTTTGGGCGTCCAAGATCCAGCATGCGATTGAGGGCGTGAACGGCGACCGCCACCTCGGTCGTCCGGCGTCCGTCCGTATGCGCGCGCAACTCGTCGCCGATGACCTGTTTCCACCTATTCATGGCGGCTTCGACCCGGGCTTGCCTGTTGTATCCAGACGCGTTTTGCCATGCCATGCGCCCGCGCTCGGCGATGCGTTGCAGGTGGCCGTCCCGCTGCGTGGGTGCGGTCTCGGCCGTGTCGCTGGGCACGGCGTTTGAACGCGGGGGCACGATGATAGCCGCTTCTGGATGGCGGGCAGCAACGCTGGCGTAAACGCGATCCTGGTCGTAGCCGCCGTCGCCGGTGAGCGAGGCCACCGCGCCCGCGACCTGATCGAGCAAGGAACCGGCTTGCGACGCGTCGTCCACGTCCTTGGAGGTCAGCGTGGCGGCCACGATCCAGCCGGTGCCGGCGTCCACGCCCAGGTGCAGCGCCCGCCACGACCGGCGTGTCGCTGTCCCATGCTTCTCAAGCAGCCACTCGCCCTTGCCGCACAGCTTCAGGCCCATGCTGTCCACCAACAGGTGCATGGGCTCGCTGCCAACGTCCACACCGGCGTTTCCCGGCCGCGGCACGTCCAGCGTCGCCGCACGCCGGCTGAGGGTTGTATGGTCCGGCACGCGCAAGCCGAAGCCCAGTAGGCCGATGACGGAGCCGAGCAGGCCCTCGGCTTGCCGGTAGGCCAGACGGAACACCGCGCGCAACGTGAGCGCCGTCAGGATGCCGAGCGGTGAATACCAGGACTGCCCACCGCGGGTCGTGCGCGGCTCGGCCGCCCACGCCGCGATCGCCTCGTCGGTGAACCAAACCGTTAGGCTGCCGCGCTGGCGCAGGCTGGCGTCGTAGGCCGGCCTGCTGCGGAGCAGCGCTCCCAGCGAGTTCGTCACCTTGTGCTGCGGCCGCGGGATGTGGTGACGGCGGTCCTGGTTCCGCTTGAACGGCAAGATGGGCATCCGGGGTTGGGAGGGCGATCCCCTACGTCACCCAGCGCCTCAGCACCACCCACCGCCCGATCCATGTTGGGGTGGACGGCCCCACGGCATCATGTGCCAGGATTGGAGCTGTCACAGCGTCCAACAGAGGAGCCGTCCGCCATGGAGTTTAAGCGCATTGCCGTCGACACGTCCAAGTCCGTCTTCACCCTGCACGGGGTGGACGAGCACGGTCGCCCGATCCTGCGCCGGGACCTGAGCCGGGCTCGGTTCGAGACGTTCCTGGCCAAGACCTCGCCCACCGAGGTGGTGCTGGAAGCTTGTGGCAGCTCCCATCACTGGGGTCGGGTTGCGCAAGCGTCGGGGCATACGGCGCGGCTGATCCCCCCGCAATACGTCAAGCCGTTCGTGAAGCGCGGCAAGAACAACCGCAACGACGCGGAGGCGATCGGCGAGGCGGCATCCCGCCCCACCATGCGTTTTGTGCCGGTGAAGTCAGCCACGGCTCAAGCCGAGGCGATGAACCTGACCGCCCGCGACCTGCTGGTGCGGCAGCGGACGCAGCTGGTGAACGCCGTGCGGGGTCATGCGGCGGAGTTCGGCGTTATCGCGGCCAAGGGCATTGCCCAGGTCAAGCCGCTGTTGAGGAAGATCGCGGATTCCGACGTGCCGCAGGCTGCAAAGGAGACGCTGGCCCAGCTAAACCCCGTCCAGTTTGAAACCTGTGGTCCTGAGCATTCCCGGGCAGGAACTGGCCTTACCAAGCGATGCCGCCGGTCGAAGAGACGGAACTACGACTTTCCAACTGGACGGGGTTTAAATGGAGCTTTTGGCCCGGTTCATCCATCCCGCCCGCACCGTGCTGCAGGCGCCAGGTCGCGGCGAAGTACCCCGTGCCGCGGCACAGGTCCGGTGGCGTCCCGTCCTCCACGACACGTCCCCCCTGCAGCACGATCACGCGGTCGAACGCCATGACGGTGGACAGGCGGTGCGCGACGGCGACCACGGTGCGCTCCCCTGCAAGGTCCAGCACCGCGCGCTGCACCTGCCGTTCGGCCTCGCTGTCGAGCGCGCTGGTCGCCTCGTCGAGCAGCAGCACGGGGGCTTGCCGCAGCAGGGCGCGGGCAACGGCGACGCGCTGCCGCTGGCCGCCGGACAGCCGGATGCCGCGCTCGCCCACGACCGTGTCGTACCCCATGGGTAGGTTCTCGATGAAGTCGTCGCATCCGACCGCGCGCGACACCGCCAGCACCTCCTCCCATGGCGCCCCGGGGCGGCCGTAGCACAGGTTCTCGGCCACGCTCCGCTGGAACAGGGCGACCTCCTGGGTCACGACGCTGAACGCCTCCGCCAGGCTGTCCCGTGCATGGCCGGCGAGTGCCTGCCCGCCGAGCAGGACCTCGCCCTCCTCGGGCGCGACGATGCCCTGGATCAGGCGCAGCAGGGTGGACTTGCCGGCCCCGGACGGGCCGACGACGCCGATGCGCTGCCCGGCCGGGACGCACAGGTCAAGCTCCGCGAACAGGCGGCACCCGCCCTCCGGCGCATGCCGCACCCGCCGCAGCTCGATCGTGCCGTCCCGTGGGCGGAGCGGCGGCAGGGTGGCCGACGCGCCTTCCTTCCCCGGCACGCGCAGGGTCTCGACCGCCTCGGACACGGCGCCGAGCTGCTGGGACAAGCCGAGCAACGACAATGCCATCTCGCGCGAGCCCGCGAGGATGCGCAGGGTGAGCGTCGTGGCGACCACCACGCTGCCGGTGCTGAGGCCGCCGCGGCTCCATTGCAGGACGGACGCGGTGAGCACGGCGGCGTTGACCAGCCAGAACGCGCCATCATGCCAGCAGCGCAGGCGTTCGAGGAACAGCCAGCTCGCCGCATGGGCGCGGCCTTCGTGTTCCATGCGGCGGCGCAGGCCGTTTCGCTCGCGCCGGCGCGCCCCGTAGGCGCGCACGAGGCCCATGTTGCCGAGCACGTCGGCCAGCGCGCCCGACACCTCCGCGGCTTCCCGGTGGTAGGAGCGGTGCACGGGGAAGCCACGCAGGCCCATCCGGTGCAGCACGGCCGTGGCGACGCCCGCCACGACCACCAGCGTGCCGCCGATGCGCCAGTCTATGGTCGCGAGCACGACAACCGATCCCACCAGGTCGGTGACTGGCGGCACCACGCTCCACACCACAGTGCGCATCACGGTGGTCGCCGCCCCGGCCGCGGCCGCGATGCGCCCGGCGAGCGCCCCGCTCGCCTGGGCGTTGTAGAACTCCCACGACCGCGCGCTGACCGCCTCGAACAGGTCGATGCGGATGTCCTCGCCCACCCGGATGATAGCCCGGCTGCCCAGGAAGCCGCCCAGCCGCCAGCATACGCTTTCCACGCCCAGGAGCCCCAGGAACAAGCCGAGGCTGAGCATCACGCCACGTCGGTCCGTGCCGGGCGTGGTCATGCCGTCCACCAGCAGCTTCAGCCCGTATTGGGCGGCGACGGCACAGAGCGCGCCGCCGGTCACGATGAACAGGAGTGCCAGCGATAGGCGAAGGTGCCGCCTGACGTAGCGCAGCAGGAACGGCACCGACCTGGCCGGAAGCTCCGACGCGTCGGCAGCATCAAGGCCGCCCCGCCCGGCGTAGCGGGTCATGCGCCGGTTCCTTCCACAGCCAGCAGCATCTGCTCCTCGGCAACCTGGTCCATGAGGTCCTGGTCGCAGGACCGCTCCCGCCAGTCCTCGCCGACGCGGATCAGGCCGCACCGGCAAGGCCGGTCGTTCTGCCATCCGGGGTAGTCCATCACTGGGTAAAGGCAGACGCCATGGACCGGAACGCCGGCCCGGCGCGCGGCGCGCACCTCGCCGCCCACGTAGCGCAGCCATCCCGGGCCGTTGCTGCCCTCCGCCCCCGTCTCGCTGATCAGGACTGGACGGCCGTAGCGCGCGCCCACCTCGGCCAGCAACTGGCGAAGCGGACAGTAGAGCCAGTGGCCGAGCGGGATCGTCATGCCCCCTCGGACGAGCTGGTTCTCGGGGTAGTAGTTGATGCCGATGATGTCGAGATGGGCCTCGCTGCCCCCGAGCTCGGGCGCCAGGCGGCCGGCGATCATGTCGAACGCCTCAAACTGCGCCAGGCGGTGCTCCTCGGCGCCGGCGGAGGTTTCCGGCATGTCGGGATGGCCGGCGACATGGATCAACGGCTCGACCTGGATGAAGCGCGCGCCCGGCACCACGTCCCGCACCGCCTCGACCGCCCTGATTGCTGCGCAGGCGAGCTGCCGCTTCAGCTCGGGGCCGCGGCCAAGGGCAGTGGGGTGCATCCGGGCATGGTCGCCCCCCGCCCAGGCCCAGAACGAGATCTCGTTGACCGGGCAATAGAACGGAACGTCGTCGCCTTCCTCGCGCACGATCCGGGCGACCGCGGCGCAGAACGCGGCGAAGCGGTCGAGGAACCGGGGCGACCAGATGTCCAGGTCGTGCGGCAGGCCGTAGTGGCACAGGTCCCATATGACCTGCACCCCGGCCCCGCGCGCCGCGCGGAGCATCGGCAGGAGGCTCGACCAGTCGTAGCGGCCCGGCGCGACCTCGATCAGGTGCCAGCGCACCGCGTCGCGAACGGTGCGAAGCCCAGCAGCCGCAAGCAGGCGGTAGTCGTCGAGCGCGCAGGCGTCGTGGCGGGTCGCGGCGATCAGGTCGAGCTGCCGCCCGTCTGCCCGGCGGTGCGACGAACTCTCGAACCCGCCCATCAGGAAGCTGGAGAACAGTGGGGACTGCCTGGGGCGCGCTTGGGGGCGCACCTCCAGCATGTTCGTCTCAAGACGCGGCATTGCGGGGCGTTGCTCCGGCGTTAACGGTAAAGGGCATCGAGTTCGAGCCGCTTGGACAGCAGCGACTCCCAGCGGTCCCCGTTCGAGAGCAGCCTTTCCTTGTTGTAGAGCAGCTCCTCTCGCGTTTCGGTCGCGAACTCGAGGTTCGGGCCCATGACGATCGCATCGACCGGGCAGCTTTCCTCGCACAGCCCGCAATAGATGCAGACCGTCATGTCGATGTCGTGGCGCGTGGTGCGGCGGGAGCCATCGTCCCGCGGCTCGGCCTCGATGAAGATGCACAAGGCCGGGCAGACCGCCTCGCACAGCTTGCAGGCGATGCAGCGCTCCTCGCCGTTCGGGTAGCGGCGCAGCGCATGCTCCCCTTTGAAGCGGGGGCTGAGGTGCATCTTTTCGTGGGGATAGTTGATCGTGGCTTTCGGCCTGAACATGTATTTCAGGGTCAGCCACAAGCCCGACAGCAGCTCGGACATCAGCAAGCTGCGGGCGACGCGGCCCAGGGCCATGGAACTCTCCTTGTCAGCTCTGGGCCCAGGCGAGGCAGCCGCCCAGGGCCGGGGTGCTGCCGACGACCAAGGCGCCGTGCGCGTACAGGTGCCAGGCTTGGCGCCAGGCGCCGGTGTGCGGAGCCGGCGTGATCGCCATCAGGTCGCCGGAGGGGCTGGCCCACAGCACGCGGGCGTCCAGCGCCGCGACCGCGGCGAACGCTTCAGCCGGGTCGGCGCCGGTGCGGAACAGCACCAGCGTGGCAGCACTCCGGGACGGGAAGGCAGCGGCCGGCCCGGCCAGCAGCACTGCCGCCGCAAGGGACGCCGCCGCACGGCGGCCCGGACCGCCCGCGCCGCCGTGCCCGCGCCGCAACCACAACCCGGCGCACAGCGCCGTCACGCCAAAAAGAACGAGCCATCCCAGGTCGTAGGCCAGCGGGTTGGGAACATCGACCCGGATGCGATGGATCATCAGCACCCAATGGAACAGCACGACGTCCACGAACTGCCACGCGCTGAACCCGAGCAGCGCCGCCCCAAGCAGGCGCCGGTCCGCTCCCAAGCCGGCGAAGCCCGCACGAGCGGTCCAGAGCAGCCACAAGCCGACGAAGGCGACGACAAAATGCAGGACGTGGAACCAGCCATCCATCAGGATCTGGTTGCGGATGTCGCGCCATGTCTCGCCGGGGACCAGGCTGAACAGATGGTGCCATTGCAGGACCTGGTGCAGCAGGATGCCGTCGAAGAAGCTGCCCAGGGAGAAGCCGATGACGGCGCCCGCCCAGGCCAGACGGCGTCTGTCAGGGGTGGGATGCGTAGTGTCTGCCATGGTCTGAAACCTTTCTTGCAGCGTCGTGGAGCCGGTCGTCGCGGCGCCCTCGGCGCGCAGCGTTTGCGCCGTCCCGCATCCGGCCAAGCCGCGCGTCGTGCCGTTCCCAGCCGCAGAACACCGGCCCGGGTGTGCAGCGCTCCCGCAGCACGGGGTAGCGCAGGGTGCGGATGCCGAGCGCCGCGATGCGGTCGAGGTCGCCGGGGCGGCCGTGGTGGCCGGTTTCCCGCACCTGGTCGCGCCAGGTGTCGCCTACCCGCACGACGCTGCCTTCCAGCCCGCCCCAAAGCTGCAGCGGTGGCGCCGGCACGGCCGGGCGCGTCACAGGGCACGTCCCCCCGTCACAGCGCCCAGAGGGCGCGCTGCCGGGCCACGGCGCGGCACGCTTGCCTCGATCCGCTTGAACGTCGCCAGCGCCTGCGCGACCACCTGGTCCATGTTGTAGTAGCGGTAGGTCGCGAGCCGTCCGACGAACCAAGTGTCCGCGGTTGCGTCGGCCAGGGCCTCGTACCGCTTGTACAGCGCCTGGTTCTCCGGGCGGGGCACGGGATAGTAGGGGTCGCCCTCCGCCTCCGGGTACTCGTAGGTGACGCTGGTCCGCGGGTGCGCCTGGCCGGTGAGGTGCTTGTATTCGGTGATGCGGGTGTAGGCCTCGGTCTGCGGATAGTTGACGGTGCCGACGGGCTGGAACCGTTCCTGGTCGAGCGTCTCGTGCACGAAGCGCAGCGAGCGGTAGGGCAGCCGGCCAAAACGGCAATCGAAGAACTCGTCCACCGGGCCCGTCCAGATCAGCCGGTCGAACGCCACCTCCCGCCCGAGCGCGCCGTAGTCGACGCCGGTGCGGACGGTGATGTTCGGATGGTCGAGCATGCGCTCGAACATGCGGGTGTAGCCCTCGGCGGGCATGGCCTGGAACTCGTCCGTGAAGTAGCGGCCGTCGCGGTCGGTGCGCACCGGCACGCGGGCGGCGACGGACTTGTCCAGCTCCGACGGGTCGAGGCCCCACTGCTTGCGGGTGTAGCCGCGGAAGAACTTCTCGTAGAGCTCGCGCCCGACCTTGGAGACCACCACGTCCTCCGACGTGCGGACCACGTCCACCGGCTCCGCGCGGGCGGCGAACCACGCTTCCAGCTCCCCTGGGGCCAGATCGAGCCCGTACAGCGCGTTGACGGTGTCGAGGTTGATCGGGATCGGCACCAGGCGGCCGTCCACATGGCCGAGCACGTGGTGCTGGTAGGGCCGCCACCCGGTGAAGCGGGACAGGTGGTCGAACACGGCGCGCGAGTTGGTGTGGAAGATGTGCGGACCATACTGGTGCATCAGCACGCCGGCCGCGTCCAGGTGGTCGTAGGCGTTCCCCGCGATGTGGGGACGGCGGTCGATGACCAGGACACGCTCCCCCCGCTCGGAGGCCAGGCGCTCGGCCAGCACGCTGCCAGCGAAACCCGCGCCCACGACCAGCCAGTCGTACTCCGGCGGGGAGGCCTGACGGGCCGAGGTCGCCGGCCGCCGCGCGGCAAGCCGCACGACTGGCGCGGTCGGCAGCATGCCGCTGTCGCTTGGAAAGCGGCCCATCAGCTTGCCGCCGCTTGGCTAGGCAAGATGGCGCCGAACGCCGGGCACGCAGCGGCGCCAGGAAAGGCTTTTGCGAAAACGATGTTCGGCTGAGTGCAGCAGCTTGCCATCTCAGCATTGGCATTGAGAACAAGCAGCCTCACGTTCGAGGCCACCTGATTGGCACGAGGACAGGTCATGTCTTTCCTTGTTGGCAGGGTGAGGAGAATTGCGACGGTCGGCTTCGCAAACCGCTAGCAACACAGTTAGTTCATTCACCATTGAGTGTGGTGAAATCAATACAGTTGCGTAATTCTTGTTCTGCGCAGCTTTGATGGCATGTTCAGCATTCTTAAGCTTCATTTGCCTTGAGTATACTTTTAGTTTTGTAGACTTACTTTGATGGATACAGCGCTGGTTTCGCAGGCGACTATTTGGCTCGACGCGACGCGGCAGCGGCCTGCCAGCAGCCGAACGGCTTCCGGGGGCGAGGCAAGCCTGCGTGCGTGCTCAGAAGACTGGGCGCCAGCGGTGCCGGGCAGCAGGAGCCAACGCCTGCGACACGGGCCAAGGCGCTGCAAGGGAACGCCGGGCAGGCATCATGGTTGTATGCGCATGAACCACGGAAGCCCGAGCATCGATCCAGTGCCTGCACGCCTGCAGCCACGTGCGGAGCGAGCCCTCGATGTGCTGAGCTTCGTGCTCTCGGACGTGCGCTACGGCCTTGGCGCCTACTTGGCGGTCTATCTGCTGACGGAGCACGCCTGGGACGCGGCGAGCATCGGCTTCGCGCTTTCGTTCGGCGGCCTGGTCGGATTGGTGTCGCAGGTGCCGCTTGGCGCCATGGTCGACGCGCTGCGGGCAAAGCGCGCGCTGCTCGCGGGCGCTGTCGTCGTGGTGACCGCGACGTACCTGCTCATTCCGCTTGCGCCGCGCTTCTGGCCCGTGGCGGCGGCAGGGGTGATCGGAGGGCTGGCGGGCACCACGATCGGCCCGTGCCTGGCCGCGGTGTCGCTTGGAATCGTCGGGCCTGCCCGCTTCGCCCGCCGTGCGGGCCGGAACGAGTCGCTGTTCCATTTGGGGAACGGCGCGATCAACTTGGTGATCCTGGCGACCGCGCCGGTCGTGGGCACCAGCATCGTGTTCTGGATGATGGGCTTGACGGCGGCCGCCAGCGTAGGGGCGGCCTGGGCCGTGCCCGAGCGGGCCATCGACCATGACGTGGCGCGCGGCCTTTCGCCCGACGGCGCCCGGCACGGCTTGCAGCCTTCGCCCTGGAGCACGCTGCTGGCGAGCCGGCCCTTGCTGGTGTTCGCTGCCTGCGGCGCACTGTTCCACCTGGCCAATGCCGCCATGCTGGGGCTGGTCGCGCAGAAACTCGCCGTGGAGCATCCTGGCCAGGGCATCGCCTTCACCGCAGCCTGCGCCATCGCCGCGCAAAGCGTGATGGTCCCCACTGCTGCGCTGGCCGGCCGGCGGGCCGACGCCTGGGGGCGCAAGCCGTTGCTGCTCGCCGCATTCGCGGCCTTGGTCCTGCGAGGCGTGCTCTACACCTTGTCCGACCACCCGGCTTGGCTGATCGGCGTGCAACTGCTGGACGGGGTTGGGGCAGGGCTGATCGGCGCGTTGTTTCCAGTCGTGGTGGCCGACCTGACGCGCGGCAGCGGGCACTTCAACGCCGCCGGCGGTGCCGTCGGCACCGTGCATGCGGTCGGCGGGCTCCTGAGCGGAGCGCTCGCCGGGCAAATCGTGGTGCTGGCCGGGTACCAGGCCGCGTTTCTTACGCTCGCAGCCGTCGCTGCCCTGGGAACCCTGCTGTTTTGGATTGCGATGCCGGAAACACGCGCTTCCACCGGCTTTCGCCGCCGATAAAAAATCAGGCGTTCTGTTTAGTGGACTTGCTGACCGACTTGCGCCGGGCGTTACAGGCTGCTCTCAGGCAAGGGGTGGCCCTGCTCAAGCCCCGGTTGTCGCGTGGTGCGGGTGGCGTCTTGCATCAGGTGGTGCATCTGCGCCCACGTGGCGGTCCAGGACATCCCGCGCAGGCGCTGGTCCGCGCGTGCGAGCCAGGCCTGCTTCGGCCGCGCGAGCAAGCGCTCAACGGCCGCCACCACGTCGTCTGCACCGGACGCGATCTCGACCAAGCCGTTGCTTCCCCAATCATGCACGACGTCGGCCACAGGCGTGGACACCACGGGCACGCCGGCCGCAAGGAACTCGGGCGTCTTAGTCGGGCTGACGTACCGCGTGGCCTCGTTCAACGTGAAAGGCATCAGGCCCACGTCCCATCCGGAAAGGTAGCTTGGCAGCGACGCGTAGGGCTTTTGGCCCAGCCAGTGCAGGTTGCTGCGCCGCGGCAGGGTGGCGGGGTCGAGCTTGGCAACCGGGCCGACCAGGACAATCTGCCATGCCGGGCGGCGGTCAGCGATGGCGGCCAGCAGGCCCAGATCCATCCGCTCGTCCACGACGCCGTGGAAGCCTAGGCGGGGACGGGGCAGGCCCGCTTGGTCCTCAGGCTCCTTGATCGTCCCCCGGGCTCGCTGGAATTGCAGCGCGTCCACGCTGCTAGGGAACAGGTACACCTGAGGATGCAGCCGGCTCTTCGCTTCATGGAGGCTGCGTCCGCCAGCGAACACCAGGTCCGCCGAGCGGAGAAGGCGCTGCTCCAGCAACGCGAGCCGCGGTGACGCGCCCCGGAAGGCGGACAGCTCGTCCATGCTGTCGAAGACAGTGATTGCGGCGCGCAACGACCTTGCGAAGGAAAAGGCCATGGGCGTGTAGAACCAGGCCACTTGCACCGGCCTCGCCAACGCCGCCAGCAGTTCCTCCAGCAGCCGCGCCTGTTGCGCCTCGACAGCCGCCTCGTCCTGGTCCGGTGCGACCCAAGGCGTTGCCACCAGAACACGCTCCGGCGTCATCCGGGTCACCAGGCGGGGGAGATCAGGCCCGGCTGGGACCTGCATCGGTTCCTCGAAGAAGACGACCGAGTAGGACAACGCGGCGCGCGACATGAGGTGTTGCGGGCGCTGGTACACCGAGTCCCACCGGAGGTGCGACAAGCACAGCAGAACAGGCAAGGAACGGGGCTGGGTAACCGGAATGGGCGCTATGCTCACTGAAGAGTCCCTGCCCCGATTACCAAGCCCTTGCGGCCGGACCGATGCTCAATTGTACCCACCGTTCGTCGCCCGCTCCTCCGCAGCCTCTTCCTGCGCCGCTTGGTCAACCGGTTGCACGTTATTTGGTGCATCCGGCTGACCCGGTTCGCCGGGTGCGGATGCGTCCCCGGACGGCACCTTCTTATCGGGCACGGCTGCTGTTTCGCCCTGGCCCGATGCCGTAGTGCTTGCCATGGTTTTCAATAACCTTTCGTGTGATCAGGGTGAAAGCTTCCGGTCCAACGCGGCCGCACAAGAGAAACGGTCGACGCTCTCAGCAAGTTGAAAGCTTCGTAACCGGCGTGAACCTGCCGGTCGATAGCGGCTTGATGGCCTCCAACGGCCAACCGAAGTAGGCCTGAACACGCGAGACACGCCAGCAGGCAGCGGCGGATGACGAGCACTCACCCGATGCGAGACTTCGCGGCCCTATAGGTTCGCTCCCTACTCTCTGCCGTTTTGCTCCCGGTTGCCCCGTAGGCTGAGATGCTGCCGCTCGCGGCCTCCGGCGTCATTGAGTGTTGCGAAGCCGCGTTTGCTGCAGCAGCACTCAGGGCTCCCCTCATTCTCAAACAGCACCGAACATCGCGCGGAAGACTGGCTGTGCTGCCAGCAGATGGGCGAATTGTTCGACCAGAGGCCGTAGGCGATGCTCCGGCATGGTGGGTATGAGTTCGTAGGGCGTGCTGCCTTCGAAACAGCGAGTGGGTGCGTCGCGTGCTCGTGTTGGATTTGAGGTGCCGGTCATAGCCGAGCGCTTCGCCGGCCGTGCCGAGCAGGGTGAGCAGCACGACGGCGAAGGCGTTGATCAGCCACAGGCGGTCGCGCCGGTCGGGGGTGCTGACGTGGATCGCGCCCATCCCCATGCCGAAGCGCAGGTCCTTGGTGTCGTGGAACGCCGGCTCGATACCCCATACAGAACACCGCTGACAAGTTGACGCGACTCGGCGAACCTCCACAGTTTGGCTTGCAGGCGTTGTGCGCCGTGGTGCGCTGGCTTGGATCGCGCGATGATCGAAGGATCGCCCTGCCCAGTTTGGGAGACCCTGCCGATCGAGCGGCAGCGGACCGTGTTGCTTACACTTGGCCGGATGGCGATGCGCCAGATCCGCAGCGCCTCGGCCGCCCAGCAGGCGCCCATCGGGGAGACGGCCGATGATGACAGACGGGGATCTCCTGCCGCGGGCGCTGGCGGGCGTGTCCGAGAAGATCTTTCGGCGGCATCGTGAACGCCTGGCGATTGTCTACATCCGCCAGTCGACGGTTCAGCAAGTCGAGCGACACCAGGAGTCGACACGGCTGCAATACGCCTTGGTCGATCGCGCCTTCCATCTCGGCTGGGCGCGGGAGATGATCGTGGTGGTCGATGACGATCTTGGCCGTTCCGGCGCCAGCATCGAAGGCCGGCTCGGTTTTCAGCGCCTGGTGGCGGAAGTCGGGCTCGGCCGCGTCGGGCTGGTGCGGGGCGTCGAGATGTCGCGCCTGGCCCGCTCATGCCGCGACTGGCATCAGCTTCTGGAGATCTGCGCCCCGTTCGACACGCTTATTGCCGACACCGACGGGGTCTATGATCCGGCCCAGTTCAATGATCGCCTGCTGCTGGGGTGGAAGGGAACGATGTCGGAGGCGGAACTGCACATCCTCAAGGCGCGCATGCTGGAAGGGCGACGCGCCAAGGCTCGGCGGGGCGAACTCGGCAAGCCGGTGCCTATGGGGTATCTGCGCCGTTCCCCGGGCGTGGTGGTGCTGGACCCTGACGAACAGGCGCAGGGCACGATCCGCCAGGTGTTCGACCTGTTCGAGCGCTTTCGAACGGTCGGCAAGGTGCTGTGCCATCTGGTCGAGCACGACATCCGGATGCCGGTGCGAACGCCCGGCGGCCCCGGCAAAGGCGAGCTTGAATGGCGCCGCGCCAACCGGCCCTCGCTGTATAATCTGTTCGGCAATCCGATCTATGCCGGCATCTATGCCTACGGCGTCCGGGCGACGGATCGGCGGCGTCAGAAGCCGGGACGTCCCGGCACCGGGCGGCGTCCGCCCCACGCCGGCGAAGCCGAGGTGTTCCTGCCGGATCGGGTGCCGGCCTACATCACCCGCGAGCAGTTCGAGCGCAATCAGGCGCAACTTCGCGCCAACCGGCCGGATCGTCTCGGACCGGTACGGGCCGGCACGGCGCTGCTGTTTGGCTTGCTGGTGTGCGGCCGGTGCGGATTGCGCATGACGGCGGCCTACAACAATGCCGGCCATGCGGCGCGCTACGCCTGCACCGGGCAGAACTCGAGCTATGGCGAACCATTCTGCCAGTCGCTGAAGGCCGCACCGGTCGACGCGCAGGTGACGTCCCTGATCCTGCAAGCGCTGGAACCGGCGGCACTGGAGGCCAGCCTGGCGGTCGCCGCCGATCTGCAAGTCGAACGCGCCGCTTTGGAGCAACACTGGCGCCAGCGACTGGAACGCGCACAATACCAGGTCGACCAGGCGCGTCGGCGCTACGCCAGCACTGAGCCGGAGAACCGGTTGGTGGCGCGGACGCTGGAGCGTGACTGGGAGACGGCATTGTCAGAGCAGGTGCAGCTCACGGCTGATTACGAACGCTTCCGGCGCGAACGTCCGCAATCGCCCACTCCGGCCGAACTGGCCGCGATCCGGCAATTGACGACCGACCTGCCGGCGCTGTGGCAGGCGCCGGCGACCACCAGCGAAGACCGTCAGATCATCGTGCGCCTGCTGGTCGAGCGGGTTCTGGTCACCGTGGTCGACGGCAGTGAACAGGTCCGCTTGGAATGCCACTGGCACGGCGGGAACCAGACGGCCCATGAGCTGGTGCGCCCGGTCGCACGGGTGAAGACGCTCAGCACCTACGCCGCCCTGGTTGCCCGCGCAACTGACCTGCACCGGGCGGGTCACGGCTGCGCCGCCATCGCGGCGATCCTCAACCAGGAAGCCTGGCGCCCAGCCAAGCGGCGCGAGACCTTCAACCCTCCGATGGTGCGACGCCTGCTGACCACGGCCGGCATCGTCGAACCCAGCCCTCGCCGGCCGCGGGCGCTGCCTGAGCGAAAGCCGGATGAATGGACCATCCGTGAACTCGCCGAGGAACTCGGTGTGCCGCAAGCCACGCTCTACAACTGGGTGCAGAGCGGCCGCTTGCGCAGCCGCTCGGTTCCAGCCCGCGGCGGCCTTGCCAAGCTGGTGACCGCCGATGCCGCCACGATCGCCAAGCTGAAGACGATCCGGGCAACTCCGCCGCCTTGGCGGCGCTTGCCGCCGCCTGCTCCGCGAGATCAACCGACCGCTCAGTCTTGCGCATCGCCCTCCGTCGCCGGCGATGCCCAACTGTAATGCGTCACGTGACGAGTTACCGGCGATGAAGGCACAAGTTGGAACCTCGGCGGTGCATTCGCATTCGAACGGAGTTGACACCCGTTGCTCCGCAACAACTGAATTGCCGCCGCAACCCAGCTTCACCCGAAATGCCGCGCTACCGGTCCAGACCACCCACCTTTTGCCTCTTGAGAGGCACCATGACTGGTCGATATCGATCCGCCACCTCAGCCGATACAGGCGCACAATGTCCGCAGCCCCCGCGGCGTCGGCGACATCAAGCGTGGTCAGCAGCCGCCACAGCAGCGGCTGGCCGTCGCCGGGGCCGTCCACCTCCCGGGCCTCGACCATCGTCAGCCTGAGCTGCGACGGCACACTGGGATCACGGCCATGGCGCGGGCGGCAGACCACCACCGGCCCGGCACGCAGGGCCACCGTCGCGACCCGGCCGCGAGCGCCGGTTCGCGACGGCGCAACGGAAACCTCGGTGCGTGCCAGCTCCGGCCATCCCGCCGCCGCGGCAAACAAAGACGCTCCGCCGTGCAGCGCGCGATCCCGCGCGGCCCGCACGATCAGGTCGACCGATGCCGGCCGCCGCGCGAAGCTCGCATAGATGTCGCTTTCACGGTCGGCCACGACCACCACCGAAGCCGCCTGGGCCAGATGCGTCCCGGCCTGCGCCGCACCGTCCAGCCAGCGGATGCTTTCCTTGTCCTCCAGGGCGCGCGCCCGCGCGGGCGCGGCGATGAAGTTGTCCGTGCGGGTCCAGATCCTCGCGTCCAGCAAACCCAGCACAGCCTCCGTCTCGCTGTCGATGGCGATCACCGGATGAACGAAGAACCCGGCAGACACGCCGTCGCCCGCCGGTCCCAAGCCGCGGCGACGCTCCTCGCGGCCGGCGAAGCTGATCTCCGTCGTGTCCTGCGCCGCCACGATCCGCCGTCCCGCGCAGGCCGCCGCCGTGCGGGTCGCAAGCGTTGCCACCATCTCGCCGCACGTCACCGAGGGCGCCGACAGAAACCGGTGGATCGCGATCTCCCCCGCACGGTCACAGCCGAGCTTGCGGATCACCAGCGATCCGGTCTCCATCACCCGCTCAATCAGCCGGGTTCCGGTAGCCGCGCGACGGACATTGCCAAAACCACCCAACGCGCCTTCTCGAATGACCAACACATTCCCCCAAATCCACATAGGCCAGAGGGAGTCAAGGCGTGGTCACCGCCGCAAGTAAATTGTGTGAACGCCGTAGGTACAATGGCAGGAATACTCTACCCCGCTTTAGCCCCAGATACGACCGAGAAATTGTATCTGTCCCATGCGCTAATCCGACGCGCTGGACTTTCCGGAACGCTCGACCTGCTAGTCGGTGAGCGAAAAGAATGCCAGTCGCCTACAGGCATGCATGCTCTCATCGCCCGTCCGAAGTTCTTGAAGACCCGGATATCAACTGCTGTTCCAACCCTCGTCAATTACAGGGTTTCATTGTAGAGGCTGCAGTCAGAAGTATCTACGCGATGTCAAAATGCAACACAGTGAGCCTTAATGGGTCGTCGGAAGAACTTATCGCTGAGAGCGTACGTCAGTTTTCGACTCCTCAATTGATCGAGCTGGCACCACATCATTATGCCGCGAAGTTTGATCTCATGAAGTTTATTCCGGCAAAAGCAATAATAGACAATGCAATTCAGACGGGGAAGCTGCAGAAGGGTGGACGGGTAATCGAGAGCAGTTCGGGCACGTTCGCCTTAGCCCTAGCAATAATCTGTTCTCAACGAGACCTTTCTCTGTCACTGGTCACTGGCCAGATCTCTGACATAACTCGGTGGCGACTTGAGCAGCTTGGCGCCGAGGTGACCGTGGTACCAACGGCGAACGGTGCTGAAGGAGGTATACAACAAGCTCGTCTCGAACTCCTCAAGCAGATGCTGGAGGGGGATCCAGATGCATTCTGGCCTCAGCAATACACCAATCCACTCAACCCGGCATCTTACGAGTCATTCGGCCGGCTCATCGAGGAGCGTCTACCAAAGATCGATATTTTAGTGGCCAGCATCGGCAGTGGTGGATCGGGGGGCACCGTCAACTTGGTGGCCGGCTAGCTTGCGAGATGGGAGCGAGGCAGGTAGGCGGATCTGATGACGACGCCCTGTGTTCCCAGCTACGCTGGCTATCGTTTCCCGGCCGAGATCATCAGCCATGCCGTTTGGCTCTACTTTCGCTTTCCGCTCAGCTTGCGCGTGGTGGATGAGCTGCTTGCCGCACGCGGCATCGTCGTCAGCCATGAGACCGTACGGCAGTGGGCGCTGAAGTTCGGCCAGGCGTTCGCCAACCAGATCCGGCGCCGACTGCCCGCGACCGGCGACAAGTGGCACCTCGATGAGGTCGTGATCACGATTTCCGGGGTGAAGCACTGGCTGTGGTGTGCGGTCGACCAGAACGGGACCGTGCTCGACATCCTGGTGCAGAGCCGGCGCGACACGCGGGCCGCCAAGCGCCTGCTCTGCAAGCTGATGAAGCGGCAGTGCCGGGCACCGCGTGTCATGATCACCGACAAGCTGGCGAGCTACGGCGCGGCGAAGCGCGAGGTGATGCCGTCCGTGGAGCACCGGAAGCACAAGGGACTGAACAACAGGGCGGAGAACTCGCACCAGCCCACGCGACAACGAGAACGGCAGATGAAGCGCTTCAAGTCAGCCGGCCAGGCGCAGCGTTTCCTCTCCGCCCACGACGGGATCAACAACCTCTTCCACCTCCGCCGCCATCAAGTGCCCGCCACCCAGTATCGAGCCGCCCGGACCCAAGCCTTTCAGGTTTGGGCCGAGGTCACCGGCGTCGCCGCTGCGGCGTAACCACGAGCACGCGGTCCTCATCGCGCACCATCACAATCTCAGTCCAACAAGTTGACGGTGCCGATCGGGCGCCGGTCTTCCATGTGGTCCATGCAAGCTTCTTACTGTTCGCAGTTGATGAACGGGACCATTTCCTGGCTCCGCCCCAAGTCAGCCCAGCCTGGGCATCATCGGCCACACCGATACGCATGGCATACGGTAAGCACAATCTTCTTGCCGCGCCATAGCCGAGCCACATGGCTGAGAGCGTCGGCTTCGATCCATGACGGGTGGCCTGACATTTTTGCCCGGGTGCCCTGCCGGAGCGCATTCCGACGTCAAAACACGAATCGCCATTCGCGCCGCGAGGAGGCAGACCAAAGGGCAGCACAGGAGATCACATGAGCGCTTTCATGCTTGATGACGCCGCTGGCATCCGCAACGCAATTGCGGCAGATAGGAACACCTCGCAAAGCCCAGTTCATGGACGAGCAGGACTGCAGCCTTTTTGGATGATGGACATGAGTCGCCCTTTGACCGAACGCTCCACCAACGCAGCCAAACTTGAGGTGCCTCTGCCTCCAGAGTTCCCTGCGGCATTCCAGCGTCTGGTTGATGATCGCAACGCGCAAAATGACCAGAAATCAATCTACGCGCGTGATCTCTATGAGGAAGCGATTGGTGAGCTGGTCCGCTTGGCTGACTGTGGGCGCGTCACCTTCATCGCCACGCCGTTCCGCGACTTCGTGCGAAAGGCTTTCTGGGTCGATCAGGCGCTGAAAGCGGGGGTCGAGCGCCTCGCGCTCGCACATGGCATAACGCGCTCCGTCGTCGTCATGACAGCGTTCCAGCAATACTTGGATCGACACGGCGCACTGCAGAGACCCGTCATCCCGGTCGGTTCGGTTGAACCGAAGTCTTATGACTGGACAACTTAGGGTGGAAGCTGCACTCTAAACCGATTCGCCTCTGGCCACGCTGGAGGAGGATATGTCGTCAACCATTCAAGAGGGCCACGATGGCGCGCTGAATCAGAAAAGGCCAGTGCTTGCAACACTGGCCTGCTCCGAACCTAAGACACCTAAACGGGGACGAAATTGCTTAATCCCCATATAGGTCAAAGCCTGCCCTTCGTCAACTGAGCAATCAGCGGGCAACAGGGAAGGTTTGTCCGCAAGTTCTGACGCGCGCTCGCCAGGAGCGAGCACCATGCCTGACGATCACTCAAGTACCCTGCTGCCGGCGGACACGCCGGCGGTAGGGCCAGCACCCGTGCGGTCCAAGCCCACGGGACGACGGACGCTAACCCCCGCCAAGTTGGCAGCCCTGGACCACCCGGCGCCGGCGCCCGGCGGCCCGAGCCGCGGCGAGGTGCTTGCTGGCTTCCGCCGGGCTGCCCCGGCGCTCGGCTTGTTCCCAGTCCTGCCGCTGGTCAACCTGTTGATGACCCGCTCCTTCGCCCAGGACTGGACCGGAACTGGAAGGCCCATGGTGTGGGTCTCGAACCACTGGCTGTGCGTGCGTCTCGGGATCGGCGAGGGCCGGCTCAAGGAGCTGATCAGCCTGGCGTTCGAGCTTGGGCTGATCGCCATGCGCGACGCGGGGAGCGGACGCAGGCAGGGCGAGCGGGAGGAAGGCGAGGGCGGGTGCATCCTGTGGGCCTACGGCTTCGACCTGTCTCCCCTGGCCGCCCGTTATGCCGAGTTCCGCGAATGGGCTGCGGCCTTCGAGGAGCGTGAAGCCCTGCTCCGCCGGCTGCAGCTTGAGGTGTCCAGTCTGCGGCGGGACATCCTCACCCTGGCCGACGTGGGCTTGGGGAGGCTGCCCGAGGCGACCGACTGGGCCGATCTCGCAATCCGGACACGCCAGCTTTGCGGTCAAAGCCGGACGCAAGACGACCCGGACGTGCTGCGCCTGCTGATCAGCCAGCTGCGGGCGATGCACGGCGAGGTCCGTGCCTTGTTCGAACCAACCGAAACGTCCAAAAGTGACCCCTCGGGGTCGTCGGAGCCACCCCCCTATGCACATACGAATCAGTCTATAAAAGCTAACGCTGGTGCACAGGCTCGAGAGCAGGCGCTTCCGAAATCGAGTGCTGCCATCGGCAAGCAATCGCAGGACGACGCCGAACCTGCCGACCCGCTGAACGGCTTTCCCGCCAGCCCTGCGTTCGTGCTGATGATCGCTCCACCCTTTCAGAGCTTCACCGTCACCAGCCGGCCGACACGAGACGAAGTGGTCTCCGCCGCCTGGCACGTCTGCAGGCACCTTGAGATCTCACAAGATGCCTGGGGCGAGGCCTGCCTCGCGTTCGGTCGATGGGAAGCTGCGGTGGCGGTCGCCGCCATCACAGGCCGCCACCTCCAGGGCAAGGTGGACTCGCCGGGCGGCCTGCTCCGCCACATGATCAAGCTCTACAACAAGGGCGAGTTGCGGCTGGACCGGACCTTGCGCGGCTTGGCTGCCCGGCTCGCGGAAGCGGACAAGGTGCCTGCCCCCGTTCTCAATGCCCCACCAGCGGCATCCCCGTTTTCCAGGCTGGTCGAAAGGGTAGCCGGCACCCAGACACGAACTCACGATGCACCGTCCCGGCGATGACAGGAGCCCTGCGCATTTCAACGTTCTGCCATCAAGGAGGCTGACACATGGTCGAGCACAACAACGGCATCTCGCCGCCGAAAGGGATCGAGAACCATGTCGAGGCATCATCCCAGCGAAATCGCAAGTGCGATTTGCGCGGGATCACCAAGCCACGCGCGCCCATCTGCCTTCCCCCCGCGAACATGCCGGAAGGGAATCACACTTCAGCCACGCCACGGATCACATCAGAGTCAGCGATTGCGCCAACTGGTATCACACCCAGGCTGGTACGGCAGAACTGATGGCCCTGTACCCACCTCGCCCACGAACGTTTTCGGCGCCAGCGACATGCTACGCCTCTGTCCCCAGAGGCAAACGCGGCGCCGCGCCGTGTTTGCCCGCCAGCAGCGTGGCCAGGAAGAACGCCTTGCGATGATGGCTCAACGCCGTGAAGCGCGGCGACCAAGTGAATGCGTCGTGGATGCGGCGGGTCAGCTTGGAGTCGGGGTCGGCAGCGAAGAAGAAGTGGTTCGCAAGCAGGCAGATGCCGCCCGGCATCAAAAGGTCGGCCAGCCGCGCACTCAACGCCTTGAGCAGGTCGTCACTCAGCGGCGTCAGGTAGTAGAGCGTGTCGGCCACGACGACGAGGTCGAATTGTCCGTTCAGTTCGACCGGCAGGTCCAGGACATCCCCTTGGGCAAAGGTGAGGTTGGCAACGCCGGCCCCACGCTTGCGCGCGTGCCCGAGCGCTGCCGACGCGACGTCGATCCCCAGCACCGCGTCGGACCGCTCGGCCAACCGCTGCGACAGCAGCCCGAGGCCGCATCCCAGGTCGAGCGCACGGCGGAAGCGCCGGGCCGGCAGCAGCGCCATGATCTGCTCGTACTTGCGCTGCTGATAGCGGTAGCGCGGGGCGGCGGACGCCCACGGATCGGCCGACTTGGTGTAGGCCTCCTCGAAGGCGGCGCGGGCGCCCGACGCTGCCCGCGTCTGCTCGATGGCGGCGTCCGTGCGCGCTCCGACCAGGAAAAGGGTGAAGTCGCGTGGCAGGATGAATGCCGGGTGGTCGAAAAAGCGGCGCAGGAAGTTGGCTGCGGCACTTGCCGTGCCTGTTGATGGTGACGGCAACGTCTGGTCCTTCATGTTATCCCGCGAGATGCCGCGGTGCGGTCGGAGCCAGGAGCGCAGCAGCGGCCAGAAGCCCGCGATCGTGTTGACGTGGATCTCGCAGGATCCGTCGCCGTCCTCGTGGCGGGCGTAGATGGCACGCTCGTCCGTGTGGACGAGGGCGCCCGGGGCGACAGCGACGGCGGTGATCGGCTTGATCGACCTCTGCTGCACGTTGGCCAGCGTGCGCAGCACCACCGGTCCGCGCGCTGGATCAGGCCGAGGATGGGCGGCTTGTCCTTCTCCCGCGTGCCGCGTCCCGGCATGCCCGCCAGCCTGCGGCAGCGCCCGGGCCGTCCCTTTTTGGACGCTGCCGCCGGCTGGCCCTTGTGCCCGGCCACCACGCAGACCTCGTCGATCCCGCTGGATGCCCTCGCATCCGGCTCCACCTCGCCTTCGAGCGTCACTCCGGGGTCTTGGCGGCCAAGCCGCGGCGCAGCTGCTCCGTCATGGCCTGCACGTCCGAGTCGTCCAGGCCCAGCGCACACGCAGCGGCTGGCGATGTCCGGCCAGCACCATCGCGCAGCGATCCCCCGGAGGGAGATGCCGCGAAGCGGCATCAAGGCCGGTGAGGTCGTCGAAACGCCCTGGACACGCCTTGCGCCGGCAACGCTGTCGACAGGGCTGCGCGTCGTGGCCGTCCCGGGTGACGGCACCGCTGCCGCACACGGGGCAGCGCACGCCCTTTGGCCAACGGTGCTGGCGCACCAGCGCAAAGCACTTGGCGTCGTCCAGCAGCGCAGAAAGGTTGATCAAGTCGGATGCGCCCATGACGACAGCTCCTCGCGCGAGCAGGCCGCCTACTCCCACTCTTGCTCATGCACCAGAAACCTTGACCCCGTTTCCCAGCACTGGCCTCACCACCCCGAAACCCAAGAAGAGCCTCCTGCCAAGAGTTCATCGGGGCGCTTGGGTTAGGTACAAGGTCGTGTCACCAAGCAACCGGGCGGTGAACACGATGCGGACGGGGATCAGCGGCTGGCCAGGCTGTAGGCGGGCCAACCAGGCCGACCCCTGCAGTGGCTTGCGGAGGGCCGCTTGGTCGTCATCGTGCAGGAAGCCGGCGAGCTGCCGCCACTGGAAGTCACAGCGCAGAGCAGGACCGTGGAACGAGGAGCGACTGGTTTCATCCAGCATCTCCTCGCCTACCGTATGCGCCGAAATCTCCGCCAGGCGGCGGCCGTCGAACGTCCGCATGGCGCCGTCGCAACGTCCGGCGTAAGTCGCCTGTCGCATCAGCACCGCCATGCCGCTCAGGGCGTCGATCGTGTGCGCCTGGTCGCTGGCGAGTATCGGGTCACGCTCCGCTTCAGCAGGCGGGACCAACTGCACCACTTCGGGGGAGCCGTTTCGCCAATCGATCTGGGTGACCTGGGGGTTGCCGCGCAAATGGCCGGCGCTGAGTAGCTGCCGCGGTTCGGCGTGGCCGGAGACGAAGCGGCCGTCCACGACCGTGTTCGCGTCGCCATGCACGAAGACGCCGACGACGCCAGCCAGGCGGTATGAGACCTGCAACCGGTAATCCGCGGTGTGGATGGCCAGAACGGTGTCGAGGCTGAGCAGATTGAAGCCACGGGCGTAGCCGACATAGGAGGCGTGGACCGCCGCCTCATCGGCCAACGCCGGTGGCGCCGTGGCACAGCCAAGCAGGGCGAGCGCGCTGAGGGTGCGGTACAACATGGACACGGGCTATGGAAAGCACCCGCCCTCCCGCATGTCGGCGAGCAGGCCCTCCTCCCTGGGCTCCCAGGCCATCGACTTGCGGGTCAGCGTGCTGGAGGTAGGTTTGTCGATCTGGACGAAGCGCGCCATCCAAGTGAAATGCGCCGTTGCTTCCTCCTGGCTGAGGCTGCGGAGCGGTATCCCGAGTCCCTGCCCGATCGTCTCCGCGATCTCGCGCATGGGGATACCCTCCTCGGCGACGGCGTGGAGGACGGTGCCGGGAGCCGCCCCTTCGGCGGCCAGGCGGAACAGCCGTGCGGCATCGAGCCGGTGAACCGCGGGCCAGCGGTTGGCGCCGTCGCCGACGAAGGCGGCAACCCCGGTCTGCCTGGCAGTGGCAATCAGCTGCGGCACGAAGCCATGGTCGCCCTCGCCATGGACCGTGGGCGACAGCCGCATCACCACGCCGCGCACGCCGCGTTCGGCGGCTGCCAGGACCACCGTCTCGGTCGCACCCCGGCCGTTCGCTCCCTCGCCTGTATCAGCCGCATCGGCCTCCGTGCCGGTCCGTCCGGATGAGAGCAAGACCCCCGACGCGATGACGAGGGGTTTGTTCGATCCTTGCAGCGCGTCCGCCATGGATTGCACTGCCTTGCGGTCTGTGGCGATGTTCTCCTGGAACCGGGAAAAGTCGTGGTTGAAGGCCAGGTGGATCACGCCGTCGCATGATCGGGCACCGCGGGCCAGGCCATCCGTGTCGCCAAGGTTGCCCCGGCGCACCGCCGCGCCTTGCCGGGCCAGCGTTGCGGCGGCTGTATCGCTACGGGCCAGCCCGAGGACATCATGACCAGCCTTTTGCAGCTCGCGCACGACCGCGGTGCCGATAAAGCCCGTAGCTCCCGTCACGAAAAATCGCATCGTTTTCTCCTCGACATCTTCGGACTGGTTAAGCGCCCGCCAGGACGCGGCAGGGGCCGGGCTCCGCGCGCGCCAGCGTTCAGGTTCTCCACGAAGGAGTGGACGTGATCGCAACTGCGGCGGGGGATGCCTTGCCTCTCCTGAGGTAAATTTCCGCCAAAGCCGCGTTCGGGACCCAGGACAGCCACGCGATGACCTGGTAGGTGCTGGTCAGGCTGAAGCCCAACGTCATGGCGGTCGGCAGGTAGATCCTGAGCGTCACGGCCGCGAAGGTCAGGGCGAAGGACCGGATCATCCAACGCCGGTGTTCCGGAAAGCGGCCGGCCCGTGCGGTGCCCCACCCCCGTGCGGTCACATACATCCATAGGACCCCCACGGCCGAGAAACCCGATTGCGCGACCGGTCCCGCCGAGGTTCCCGCCGCGAGCACGAGGCCGGAGGCTCCGCCCACCAGGCAGCCGGCAACATACGCCCGCCCGGTCCAGCGATGGAGCCGTGGCCAGCGTCTCCGCAGCGTCGGCCGGAACTGAAACGGGCCAAGCAGCAGCGCCGTCGCTGCGCCAGCGGCATGAACGATGATCCAGGGCTGGAAGAAGCGGTTCTTCGCAACCGTGGGGGAAACCGGCCCGACCTGTGCCACGTAGCGGTAGGAGACGAGCGCGACGCCGACGCTGAGCAAGGCGGCGCCGAGCCATGCCCCGCCGGAAAGCTTGGACTTCGGTTCACCCACGATCGGCGGAGCCGACGTCGTTCGCTCGATGAGAAGCGTCATAGCGAGACGACCACTTTCTTGGCCGAAACGCCTTTCTTCTGGATCATCAGCCCCGCTTGGATTTGGTCGAGCCCCCGTCCGATCACCAAGGGATCGGGAGCGGCGACATAGCGGCCGTCAGCGAGGGCTTTCGGCAGGAAGTCGGCATAGATCATCGGGCCGACCTCGTTGGCCATGAGGGAACTGCCGAAGATGAACTTGGTGCGGATGCCCCTGAGCCGCGACTTGATCATCAGCGAGACGTTCGACGAGATCAGGCGTGCCATCGTCGGAACCAGCCACAGCGTCCTGCGGGGACCGCCGGGTGCTTGGTCGAACGACACCGGAGGCGTGGCCATGGAGACGAACTTGTCGCCCTTGCACGCATGGACAATGTCGAGACAGGTTTCGGCTGATCCGAGCCCGATGGCGAGGGCGCCGGCAATCGTCCGGTCCTTGAAAGCCCCGATGACGCCCTTCACCACTGTCTTGTTTCTGTAGTCGAAGACCTCCGTCGCACCGAGCTTCCTGACGTACTCGAAATTCGTCGGCGACGCCGTCGTGATGACCTCGTAGCCGGCGGCGACAGCGAGCTGGATCGCGTTGCTGCCGAGGCTGGTCGAACCTCCCCAGACGAGCAGCGTCTTGCCCGTGGGCTTGGGTTGGGCTGAAGGGTGATGGAGCCCCAACTGATCCTTCTCGAACAGGCCACAGGCCGCAGTGGAAAGGGTCAACGGCAGGACAGCGGTGTTCTCGTATGCCATGGCGTCGGGGATCTGCGCCGCCATGTGGCTGAGTAGGATCGTATACTCCTGAAAAGCGCCTTCCGCCGGGTTGTTTCGCTTCTTGTCCACCCCGACGGCGTGGCCCAGGATACGGTCTCCAACCCTGAATCGAGAGACGGCGGCCCCGACTTCGACCACCTCGCCGGCAACATCCGAACCGAGGATGAACGGGTATTTGAGCCAAGGAAAAAAGATGTCACCCATCGATTGCGTCAGCCAGTCAATCGGGTTGATCGCCACGGCGTGGTTCCTGACGACGATCTCGTTCTCCCGTGGCGGCGTGTAAGACGCGGGCTTGATCTCCAGCCTGCCACGCTTGGCCACCAGCCAAAGTGCCTCGTTGGCCGGAGGTTTTCCGGCGATTTCCAGGCCGGACACGGCTGGCTGTGTCATGATCGACGCATGGTCGCCAACAAGATCAGCCAAACCACCCTCGCATTCTTACGTTGTCTGGATCATGCTTCGGCCATCGCGCGCTTCTGGTCAAGCGAAATTCTGTCGGTGTAAGAATGACGACATGAACCGGCCCTATCACCACGGCGCACTGCGTGAAGCCTTGCTTGCGGCCGCGGAGGTCATCCTTGAACGAGATGGCGTTGAGACCTTGACCTTGCGCGGCGCGGCGCGCGAGGCCGGCGTGTCGCATGGCTCGCCCGCCCATCACTTCGGCGACCTCTCGGGCTTGTTGAGCGACTTGGCGGCAACCGGCTTCATGCGTTTCCACGAACGGTTGCGGGCCGCGGTAGCCGTCGCCGGTCCGCATCCGCAAGCCCGCGTGGTCGGGCTCTGCCGCGGCTATGTGGGGTTTGCGCGCGACAGCCCCGGGCTGTTCCAGCTGATGTTCCGCTCAGGGCGGTTGGACTGGTCGCGCCCGGCATTGGCTGCTGCAGGCGCCGGCGCGTTCGCTCTGCTGATGGAGCAGGAAGACGGAGAACCGCCCGCCGAATTCGGCGTCGCACACCTTGCCACCGTGACGGCGCACTGGTCGCTGGCGCATGGCCTGGCGATGCTGCTCATCGACGGACGCCTGGGACCGATCATGGAAAGGGTGTCAGGACCTGACGTCGAAACTCTCGTCGAGGCAGTGCTGACCAAGGGCCTCGCTTAGAGCGCAAGCGCGGCAGCATGTCGGTTGTGTCCCGGCAGGGTTGTCACTTTCCAAAGTCGGCTTCAGCGATTGCCATTGGCATCTAATGGTTTGCCCTGCCACACTCGGCTTCAATCCTGATCAAAGTGGGCTTCAGTATCCCGCATCTGGTCAAAGCCGGCTTCAACCTGGCGCATTTGGGAAGCGAGGCGTGGCCGACCTGTCGCTCTTCCCCGAGGTAGCCTGGAGTGAGGCGCGACGACGGGCTGAGGTAGTCCGGCCGCTGGCGGAGCACGAGCACCCGCCCCGCCACATGATCCGAGCCGCGGCGGCGACGCTCGCGCACCCGTTGCTACCGGACCCCCGTGCTCTGGACAAGCTTGCCGAACCCCAACCCGATGTCAGGATTGCAGCACTCCCGGTGTTCGACCCCTCGGAGTCTCATGATCAGGTGCAGCGGTCGGCACCAACCGCGTCAGTCTCACGATCACCTGCAACGCGACGTGCCGCACACAATGCCGTCTTCCGGTCTGGCGGGACGCGACCAACATCGTAGCTGCATAGTAGACCAGTTCTCGACCCCACGCCGCGGGGGGCCGACAGTTGTGGACCGGAAGGCCGCCCGGGGCGCAGCTGGGCGACGTGGCCGGAACAGCCGGGGAAAGGATGCACCAGGGCTCCTGTCCCGCACTGCTTCGCGGCCTATGGATGGAACGTCGCTGTCCCGCAGCCCAACCCTGGGTAGTCGGCGCCGGGCGTCCCCAGGGTGCGCCACGCTTCCGGGAAGCGGCCGTGGCTGCGATAGGATGCGATGAACGCGAACCGGTCCTCGTCCATGTTCGGCCCGGCCGCGGGGGCGGGCGAGTTCAGTTGCATGACCTGCCCTCCGAGGCCCGTGAAGGCGGGCCAGGCCGGCAGGCCGGGGCCGTTCGGGTTCCCGGACTTGGCGAAGTTGGTCCAGTACGACACGAGCAGCGAGGACATCCGCTTGTCGGCCGCATCCGGCGCGGCCGCTGGAGCAAATGCCTGCAGCGTCAGGGTGCCGAAGACGAAGGGTATCTCGGCCGTGTGGACCGCAACGGGCGCATACGGCGAGGCATAGGCGAAACGATAAGCGAACCTCTCCGGACTGCCGGCTTGACGGGGGATGGCGAGCACTTCCCAGGTCTGTTCGGCGATTATGATGTCGCCTTCTTCCTGGTAAGCGGACGCCTGGGTTTGGGTCAGGGGCCGGGGAAAAGCCGGAACCGTGGCGGGGGAGGCCGGGTAGAGCTTCTGGAACTGCGGCAGGCACCTGCTGCCGAACTGGTTCGCCGCCGCGCCGTAGAAGGCGTCCGGCGAAGAGGACGGCAGGGCTTGCGCCGCAAACGGGAGGTACTCGACCGCATTCCAGCCGCCGAGCATCGGCACGCTCAGCGCCTGTCGCCGTGCGAACGCCTCGGCCGGCGAAACCCGGAGCACGTCCCCGTCCAAACTCGGCCCGAACGCCAAGCTTCCGGGGACTTTGATGGTGGGATCGCTCGTGTAGTCCCACGGCGCATGCTGCGCGACCGTGACGGCGTTGACAGCGCGAAGGTCCGTATCTGGAGGGAACGAAGCGACGAAATCCGCGCCCTTCGAAAGCTGCTCCTCGTGCGTCGTGATGGACCCGTGCTGGGTTTCCCAGAAGGCCCCGCTTTCGAGAATCGCGCCATGGACCAAGCCGCGCGCCTTCGGGGACGCCAGGAGCAGGCCCACGGCATGCGCGCCGGCCGATTCGGCGAATACGGTCACCCGGCTCGGGTCGCCGCCGAACTTGGCGATGTTCTGCTGCACCCACTGCAGCGCCGCGATCTGGTCCAGCAACCCCCACATGCCCGAAGCGCCCGACTCGCCATCGAGCTGCGGCGTGGCCAGGAAGCCCAGCGCGCCCACCCGGTAGTTCATCGAGACGACGACCACGCCCTGGGCGGCAAGGGTCGAGCCGTCATACCTCGGCTCCGCCGAGGAGCCGAACTGGAAGCCGCCGCCGTAGATCCAGACCATGACCGGCTTGGGGACGTCGCCGCTCCGGACGGGCAGTGCCGGGGTCCAAACGTTCAGCGTCAGGCAGTCCTCGCTTTGCGGGGTCGGCGGGGGACGCACGAGCTGCGGCATGCCTGGCGGGGTGGGCGTCGCCACGCAGGAGTTGCCGAACGCCGTGGCGCCCAGCGCCTCGGCGCGTCGCGGAACCGGCTGGGGAGCGCGCCAACGGAGCGGTCCCACGGGCGGGGCCGCGTACGGAATGCCCTTGAAGGAGGCCACCCCGTTCGGGTCCGCCGGGCTGCCCCGGACATCGCCGGACGTCGTCGCGATTGGCGCCCGTTGCGCCTCCGCCGTGCCCGCATTGTCGCCGATGCAGCGGTCAGCGCGACCGCCAGGGCGACAAGTCTGACGATCGACCTGAACATGCGCAAACTCCGACATCCCGAAGCGACGATCGTTGCCGCGCCCGGCGTCACAGGGCTGGCCTGGGCGCCGGAACCGGCGTCCGGCGGTGCAGCGCGACGATGGCCAGCGCGCCGAGGGCCGGAACGACAGCGAACAACAGGAACAGCCGCTCTCCCGTCCATCCCGCGGCAACGGCAGCGGCGGCGGCAAGCGGCGCCAGGACCTGTCCGAACCGTCCCACCCCCATCGCGCAGCCGATGCCGGAAGACCGCATCGCGGTGGGGTAGATGAGCGCAGCGAGCGCGATCGATCCCGATGCGCCCGTCCCCACGGATATGCCCACGAGGAACAGCACGGTCTCCATGGCCGGCGCGGACACGGCGGCATAGCCCAGAGCGGCCGTGGAGGCGGCGCCAAGCAGGAAGCTCGGGACGAGCACTGCAAGCGCGCCGAACCTTTCGAGCAGCCGTCCCGCGCAGCTCATCCCGATCAGCGCGCCGATGCCATGGACGCCAAGCGCGAAGGAGGCCGCCGAAAGCGAGATCCCGTGATCACGGAGCAGCACGGGCGTCCAGACCACGACGATGGCGAGGATGCCGAAGCCCGCGAAGAACGGGACCCAGAGCAGCAGCGTCCTCGCGGCGACGCCGCCGGCGAACAGTTGCGTGACCGGCACCCCCGCGGCCTGCCCCTCGTCGGCGACGAACCGCACCCCGGCGGGGATGCCGGGCCGGACCCGGGCGACGACAGACCTGATCCGGACGGGATCGGCTCCGGTCGCGATCATGTAGCGGATGGACTCGGGCAGCCAAGCCAGGAGCGCCAGCGCCACGAGCAGCGGGAGCGCGCCGCCGATCAGGAACAGCGACCGCCAGCCGAAGGACGCGAGGAGGGCGGCGTTCAGGAAGCTGCCGACAAGCCCGCCGAGCGGGAACGCAGCCCAGATCAGGCTTGCCACCACGGCCCGGCGCCGCTGCGGCGCGTACTCCGAGGCCAGGGCGATGAACAAGGGCGTCGCCCCGCCGAGGCCGAGCCCTGCGAAGAGCCGCACCGCAAGCAACGACGGGTACGAGCTGCAGAAGGCGGTCAGGATCGTGAAGATGCCGAACAGGGCGGCGCATCCGATCAGCATGCGCTTCCGCCCGAACCGGTCGCCCAGCGGGCCGAACGTCAACGCGCCCAGCATGGCGCCCAGCAGGCCGGCCGAGAAGATCGGCCCCAGGGCAGCCCGCGTCGCGCCGATGGTCTCGACGATGATCGGCGCGGCGACCGCGATCGACTGGCTGTCGAGCCCGTCCAGGAAAGCCACCAGCGAGCAGAGCGCGATGGCCCGGACTTGGAACCGGGTCAAGGCGCCCTCGTCGATCTCCCGGCTGATGTTCACGGCAGGGCTGCCTGTGCCCGTCATGGCGCGATCCTGCCTGAAGCCTGCCGGGCCGGAGCGGCGCATCGGTCCGGCCTGACAAGGACGGGCCTCGAGCCGCACGCCGTTGCCGGCATCAAGCCCGCGGCGCCAGCAGCCGCCCGGACCGAACCGGCGGGCGGGCTTGCGTCTTCCCCTGGATCGCCAGCGCGCAGCCGTTCGCCGCGTGGAGCCTCAATTCAAGTATCCACGGTTCGAGGCGACGCGTGCGCGCAAGGCATCGAGGTCCTGCCTGGAATAGTGGGAGCCGGCCCGCACGACCCCCGCGATCGCGTGCAGGTTCGCCGCCGACTCGAGCGGGTTGGCGTCGAGCAGCACCATGTCGGCGTCCCGGCCGGGCTCGACGGTGCCCATCGTTTCCGTGCGGCGGAGGTACTCGGCGGCGTTGACTGTCGCCATCCGCAGGATGCTTTGCGGAGAGAGTCCCGCCTTCGCGAGCTCGGCGAACTCCTCCTTCAGCGTGAGGCCGGGTCCTGTCAGCCAGCCGCCGTCCGTCCCCGTCATCATCCGTATCCCGCTGTCGGCAAGGAGCCTCGTGAGCTGGAGCTGCCGGGGGTAGGCGTCGGCGTAGGCCTGGCGCGCCGAGCTCGGCAGCTTCCGGAACCGGTCGGTGACGCACCGCCACTTCCTGATCTTCTTCTTGGGCATGTACTGGAGGTAGGGGTCGTCCTGGTACTCCGGCGCATCGGCCAGCTCCGTTGTCCGCAGCCTCACGAGCGTCGGCACATGCCAGGTTCCCGCGGCGACGAACCGCGCCGCCAGGGCCTTGAACCTGTCCTCGCTGAACGTGTCGATGGCCCGCTGCAGGCTGGTCGCGTGCTCCGGCGGCGCGAACGCCACGGGGTTGATGAGCATCGTCTGCATTCGCCACATGATGATGCCACGCAGGAACTGCAGGCTCAGGGGCGGCGCCTTGATCCGCGCCGGCTTGGCTTCGCTCCTCAGCTCGCCTTCGGCCATGGAGCAGCCGGCCCACACCGTGGTGCCCGGCCCAAGATGCTCGACCGACCGGAACCCGGCGGCCGCCGCCGCGGCCGCATCGACGCCGTCCTGAAGGTGGCCGAGGATCGGGATGCCCGTGCGGCGGGCCTCCTCCATCGCCGCGACGAAGACGGGCGCGCTGACGAATCCTATCTTGATGAAGTCGGCGCCCTGCTCCTTCTGCAGCCTGATCTCGGCGGCGGCGGCGTCGGGGACCCCGCGTTCAACGGCGTGAGGACCGTGCCCGGCATCTCAAGCGCCGCCGGCGCGTCCCTGCCGACGGGGAGCGTGCCGTTGCGCCGTTCCGCGAGGCGCTGCGGAGATCCCGACATCTGGCGTAACCCGGTGACGCCCTCGGCAAGCATGAGGGCGAGGGCGCCGGAAGGGTCGTCCAGTTCCAGGACATGGCTGTGCATATCGTTGTAGCCGGGGACGACGTACTTGCCGCGCGCGTCGATCCTGTCCGCCGACGGGCCGGCCGCCGAACCGTTCGTGCCGACGCCGACGATGCGGCCGCGGTCCACGATGACGGTCGCGTCGGCGACCAGGCTGCCGTCGCGCGGATCGACGACGGTGCCTCCTTCGATGCAGAGCGGTCTCGCCTGGCCCAGCCTGCTGTTTGCCTCGGACCCGGCTCCGGCCGAGGCCGCCGTGGGAACCGTGCACGCGAAGCCCGACGCGCGCCCGGCGGCCAGCCTGCGCCGCGGGGGCGGCGAGAACCCGAAAGCGCAGCACGGGCAGAACGCGTTTCCCGCAAGCATCGTCAGCATTGAACCGCCCCTCCTTGGCGAATGGACCTGTCGGGACCTCCGGCGAAGCCCCGTTCTAGAAGCCCACTCGGTCCCCGCCCTTGAGGTGCAGGATGGCCCGCGCTTCCGCGGGCGTTGCGACCTCCAGGCTCAGCTCTTCCAGAATGCGCCGGATCTTCGCGACCTGCTCGGCGTTGGAGCGGGCGAGCGCGCCGCGGCCGATATACAGGCTGTCCTCCAACCCCACGCGGACGTTGCCGCCCATGACACCGGCCATGGTGGTGAACGGCATCTGGTGCCGCCCGGCTGCCAGCACCGACCACACGTACTGGTCGCCGAACAGGCGGTCGGCGGTGTCCTTCATGAACTGCAGGTTCCGCTCGTCCGCTCCGATGCCGCCCAGGATGCCGAAGATGGTCTGCACGAACAGCGGCGGCTCGACGAGCCCCTGGTCCAGGCAATATGCCAGGTTGTAGAGGTGGCCGACGTCGTAGCACTCGAACTCGAAGCGGGTGCCGTGGCCGCGGCCGAGCTGCTCGACGATGCTCTCGATGTCGCGGAAGGTGTTGCGGAAGATATGGTCGGTGGTGCGGGCAAGATAGGGCTGCTCCCAAGCGTGCTTCCACGTCTTCACCCGGGCGCCGGCGCCGGAGATGTTGAAGTTCATGCTGCCCATGTTGAGACTGCACATCTCAGGCTTGGCCTGCAAAGGGGCGGCGAGGCGGTCGGCGACCGTCATGTTCATGCCGCCGCCCGTGGTGATGTTCAGGACGGCATCGGTGCTCTGCTTGATCGTGGGCAGGAAGCGCATGAACAGCGCCGGGTCGGGAGAGGGTTCGCCGGTTTCCGGATCGCGGGCGTGCAGGTGGATGATGGCGGCGCCGGCCTCGGCGGCCTCGATGGAGCTTTGGGCGATCTCCTCCGGGGTGATGGGGAGCGCGTCGGACATGCTGGGGGTATGGATGGCGCCGGTGACGGCGCAGGAGATGATGACCTTGTTCTTCAGTGCCTGTCCCCTTGACCGAGTCTCGCCGCGCCGGGCCGCCGCGGCGAGGCGTTCTTGCGCCTCGCTGGGCTTGGACCGGCGCCCAAGCCCAGCCGGCCGCTAGAAATAGAACGCTCCACCCGCGATGATGTTGAGTGCGCTTCCGGTGTTGCCGGTATAGACGATCGGACTCGGGTGGTTGACGTACTGGAGCCCCAGGTTCGCGTAGATCCCGTGGATGACCTGCGCGCTATACGACAGGGTTATGGCCGTGCTGTCGCTATGTGCTTGCAAGCGAGCAGCTCGGAATGCCCGGACCGCGGGCTGGCTGAACACGTTCTCCGTCAGGACAAGGCTGACTTGGTCGAACGGCCGCGTGGGGAGTACCCCGAGGCCATACAGCCGCCCCTCGTAATATTGGGAGAACCTGCTGTAGTTCTCCGGCGCATATTCGGCTGAGAACCCGGCATACCAGCCGCGATAGGCCTGCCCAGGCGCGGAGGAAGTCTGCACGAGCTGCCGATCGCCGAGCAGGTAAAGCGCATACTGGTTGCTCGAGCGGCGTCCGGGATGGTCCAACTCAAGAAGGCGGGACTTGTCGAGCATGGCGCCCCCACGCACCCACATCTGCGGCGCGCCGTAGGCGGCGGGCCTGAGATAGCCCAGCTCGTTGATGAACAAAGGTCCGGTGTTCGGCGTGTAGAACCTCGAGACGCCGGTTTTGTTGTAGTTGTGCTCTAAAACAACGCCGTCCGGGTTGAGCGCGCGCTCTACGCCGAACTTGTCGTAGATGTTGCTCGTGAGGTGTGCGGTGACGTTGATGCCAGGCGTGGGATAGGCAATTGCGCCGAACCCGTTCTCGCCGAAAATCGAGCCATTCGGGCCGAACACGCCGCCGTTGAGGCTTCCGCCGACGAACGTCCCGACGAACTCGGTATTGGTGGGGAGAAGGCCGGCCTTGATCTCGATCCGCTTGTCGAGCAGCGTCTGGTAGTAGCTCAGCGTGCCGATATTGAGCTGGTTCGGCCCGAGCGGATTCCAGGAAGTGGCCGTGTAGCCGCCAACCACGACGATCTGGCCGTCTGGGATGCCGTAGCGGCTCAGGTCGAGCGTTACGGCAAGGAAGTTGTTCGAGAGCACAGTGGGCTTCTGCCCGGCATAGACCTGAGCGCCCCTGAGGCGCTGGGCATGGTTCAGCAGGTTGCTGAAGAACGTCGTCGTCGAATAGCCGAAGTAGCCGATGCCATAGTCGTCGGCCAACTTCTGGCGATAGCCGCCGAGGCCGAGGTCAACGGTGTTGCTCGGCGGCGGCAGGTTGACGATGAGACCCTTCCATCGATAGTTGGCGTAGGGATTTGGCGGAACGCCGGGTGCTGCAGGCGACGGGGCAGACGGGGGTTCCGCCGTGTTCGGTGTGTTGGAACCTCCCGGTATCGGAGCGACGCCGTTGTCTTCCAGCGGCACTGGCGGCTTCCGCTGGGCGTACTGGACCGATGTGCCGAGACCGCGGACGGTTACGCCCGAAGCTTCAGCCCCGGCGTTTCCCGACGGCACCGGCGCCTCCGCGGCATAGGCTGCGGAGGCGAGCGGGACCGCCAACGCCAGGGCGACCCCGGCACGCCGGCTGGACAGCCTCAGCGCCGGGCGCTGCCGAGGGGGCACTCGCCCTCCCTGCTTGATTTCGGACTTGTTGCTGCGCGTTATTGGCATTCCATTGTTCCTTGGACGGTTTCCTCGCGACCGCTTTGGCTACGGTCTATTGCTTGCAAAGCTTGCACGGGCGCCTCTCGGCCGGTCCCTCCGCCGCCCGTGGCGGCGAGGCAGGCCGTTGCTGTCCCAAGACGCCGCCAGGCCGACGCGTTCAAGCTGGCCATAGGGCTGCTGCGGCTAGGCGCTGGCTGGACGGCTAGGCTGTGCTGGCCGCCATGTCGTCCACGACCGGGTTTCTCAGGATGCCGAGCCGCTCGATCTCGACCTCGCAGACGTCGCCGGCCTTCATGTAGACCGGCGGCTTGCGCGCCCCGCCGACGCCCGACGGCGTGCCCGTCACGATCAGGTCGCCTGGCAGAAGGGTGATGCCGACGCTGATCAGCGAGACAAGGCTCGCGACATCGAAGATCAGGTCGTCGGTCGAGGTGCTCTGCATGACCTGCCCGTTCAGCCGCGTTTCGAGATGCAGGCCGCGTGCGCCGGGCGGCAGCTCGTCGGCGGTGACGAGAGTCGGCCCGAAGGCGCCGGTGCCGTCGAAGTTCTTGCCCATCGTCCACTGCGGCGTCCGCAACTGGAAATCGCGGATCGACCCGTCGTTGAAGATCGAGTAGCCCACGACGTGATCCAAGGCGTCTGCCTCCGCGATGCGCCGGCCCGCCTTGCCGATGACGGCCACCAGCTCGCCCTCGTAGTCCAGCTTATCCGACTCAGCGGGCCGCACGATTGGGGCGCCGCCGCCGACCAGGCTCGACGGGAACCGGGCAAAGAGCGTCGGATACTCGGGGAGCTGCATGCCGCTCTCGACGGCATGCGCGCGGTAGTTCAATCCGACGCAGATGATCTTGCCGGGAGAGCTCAGCGGCGGGAGCACTTCCACCGATGCCAGGTCGATCTCCGCGCCCGCAAGAAGGGCCCGCCCGGCAGCGTAGCGGTCGGAAGCCGGACGGGCAACAAGCTCGTCAAGGGAGCCTGGATAATTGGGATCGCCTTCGCTCGACTTTCCGCAATTTCGGTTGGGTGGAAGGATCAGCAGAGCACCCAGAAGATGTCCTCATGCGCAATGAAGTCGAGAGCCTCGTCGATCGGTAGAACGGTTCGCCCGAAGGGACCG
>JAABUQ010002546.1_pt1 | contig 35769 bp, 8 predicted proteins | sample 5560001 | NCBI WGS metagenome assembly JAABUQ01 (sample SAMN10711888, study PRJNA513371) | rock metagenome | isolation source: Antarctica rocks | place: Antarctica: Victoria Land, Finger Mt nord | collected 2015-12-18
ATTGTATTTTTGATAATTTATATTGCTTACTAAGCTCTTATATTGTCTTTTTTAGACTAGTAGATTTGCACTAAACAAAAGTCTTCAAAAAATGTTTGCTAGATTTACTAGAGTAACAATTTCGAAATGCGAATAAACAATACATTACTTAGAACGTCTATCGCTAGCAAAAGTCTCGTAAATATGCTTAAACAATAATAAGACAAAATTGCAAGATCAATCGAATTATCTATCTACAATTAACTTTAAATTATATAAAATAGATTAAATGTCGAATTTTAGCGCAACGTATCTATGTCGCAAATTAATATTACTTTTAACATGTGTCTTAAGAATCTTAATAATTGCAAGAAAATATAGTAAAAGCTTATAAAAGCATGTTTTGAGTTATCGAAGCAAAAAGTACTAGCAATTGTAAAGACAAGTTCGCAATAAATAAGAACAAAAATTATAACAAAAGCTATAATAGAGATAATTAGAGCTACAATAATTGTAATATGCTAGATATTTTTTCAAACAACTTTAGATCTCGCTTTAAATAGTAAAATAATAAATATAATCAATTCTTTTGTTTAAAGTTACAATTTGTCTTTTAGTCTTTTATATTGAATTTTGCGAACTTCGCATCTTAGCAACAATTATCGCAATTATTCTTTTAACAAAATTGTGCTTATTAAAGTTAGAACAGTTAGCAACTATATTAGTTATAAAATTGATTTTTAAACAATCAATTGTTATTGCAAACTTTATTTACTTTATTTTAATCAAAGTAGATTATAGCTAATTCTATCGCTTAAAACGCGATCTTAAACAAATCAAATTTCTATTACAATTAACAATAATTATTTTGTTGCTATAATAGCAATCAACGTTGACAATCTTTTTAGACACAGTTAGTCTACTAAGATATAAAGAATTAAGAGAATTATATAGAAGATTATAATCGAAATACATACTATAGTAACAAAGATTACTATAATAACAAAGAGTACTATAATAATAGTAATAACAAGACTTATCTAACTTATTCTAAGAGAGAAAAGAATAATATAGAGAGCAATTATAGTGCTACTAACAATAAGAAAATTATCGATGTTTATTTTCTCGAAGCTTTAAAACAATTATCTCTTATTTATTATTACTATTAAAAGAAGTTCTTATTAAATAACAAGTTTTATTGTTATATCTAAATATATTGTTAGCAATCTAATATTAAGATTGTCGATACTTATAATAGTAATTATCTCGATGCAATCTCAATAATATTATCTATTATTATTATAGAATTCGTTGCTTTGTTTATTATACAATTTAGATACAACTTTCGATTTTAATACTACGTACGTGTCAAAATACAATACTCTATTAATAGTAAGAAGATCGAAGAATGTTTTGACTTTAAATATAATATATTATTTGCTAATTGCAAGTTTCTTGCTTTGCAATTATATAAAGAGATTAAAAGAACTATTACTTCTTTTAGAATACGCGATATAGATAATTGTAAATATAAGACGTCGAAATATTGCAAAATAGACTTCTATATTAATAAAATATTCGAAAATAAAGCTTCGATTATTGCTTACTTCAAACAAAAAATTTATATAATAGACAATCTTCGAGTCAAGATATTTATAGATACTAATATATTTAGATTCGAAGTTATAGTTGTAAACGTAGCTTGAAAGAAACTCGTTATAGATAGTTGTAATATTATTGTATCTCTCTCGATAATATTAAAGAAAAAGCGTATAGAACGCAAGCTATATAGTCAAAAGCAAGTTATCGTATCTCTATATATTGTTATAATAACATCAATAAAATATTGCGAAAAAGCGATTTTTAACAATTGCAATTATAACTTTTTATCTAGATTCAATATAGCTCTAGAATTTAGTAGTAATTTCTTCGCATATATAGTAAATGCAAATATCGAAGCAATTTAAATAAAAAATAACTTTACCAAGATCTTTGTTGTATTAAAAAATCTTATAATCGAAAAATTACAAAACTACAATAACAATAATTGCTATTTAGCTTATTCGAAAAATATATATCTAGTTGTTATATTATTATCGAAATAATCTAAACATCTAAAACAAGTTGCAAAATATATTTATTATTGTAATAAATTTAGCAATTGTTGTTGTTTTTAATAGCAATATTAATATATCTATTTCTTATCTAGATTAAGAAATTATAGTATCTTAGATCAACACTGCAACAAGTTTGTTATTAATATTCTTAATAAATACTTTTTATCTAAATTTCTTGTTATCTATCTTATAGCTTTTACAGTTTTACAATAGCATTATTTTATCTATCAAAGTATCTATAAAGATTGTAATATCTAACAAAATTACTATTTACAATAATAATTTTGCATACAATTGCTTGTCTATAGTTGCAAAAAAATAATTATAGATCTTTCAAGATTTCGCCAATATTGTCGATCTATTTAAGCAACAATAGATGCAAATATTTACGCTTTCAAAAGCTAAACTAAATGCTTCAAAAATATACTCTTTAAGCTTAAAAGATAAGAGGATAATTGACAAAAAATTCGATTGTCTTTATATAGAGAAAAAGATATTACAAATAACACAATTTATAAAGTATCACTATTTTATCTTTATAATATAGCGAATTGTTAATAAAGTGCATAAAAGTTACGTTGTTGTTAATATAAGAAATCTTAATAAAATCTCTATATTTGACGTCTATCTTATATTTCTACAATCAAATGTTCTAGCAACAATAATAAGATTTCTATATATCTTAGTTATAGATTGTGCTAGCTTCTTTTATTAATAGTTAATACAATATTAAGATTATTACAAGCTTACAATAATCAATTATCGCAATAGCAAGCAATAAAATATAACAATTATAGAATATTAAAACTCTTTAGTCTATATTTAAAGATAGATAAATATTATACTATATTTTTAGAATTTTGTTAGAGTCTATATCGATAATATTGTAATCTACTCTAGTAGTTTAAAAGAATATCTATATTATTTAAACAAAATCTTTAACTTATTTAAGCAAATAAATATTATTATCAAATTTAGTAAAATCTTTCTAGATTACTTTTCTATTGTATTACTTAATCAAAAAATTAATAGTTTCAATCTTATTATTGTAAAAAATAAATTCTCTTTGCAATTTGCAATCTTTAGTTTTCTAGAATATTTAAACATCTAAAGATCTATCTTGACAAAACTAGTTATCTACGTTAGTATATACTATATTATACGTAAAAAGCTAAGACTCTTTAAGAACACAAAACACATTTTCTTTGCAAAAATTTATTAAAGATATCGACAATTTAAAATAACTCTCTAGAAATTCTATTAGCAATCTAAGACTCTTAAAGTTGTTGTACTAATATTTTAGCTCTAAGATTTTATTAGTAGATTTGATTAATCTTGAATTAATAGAATCAAATTTTAAGAGATAGATTAAAATATACACTATTTGTGCAATATTAAAAGCATTATTTGTATATTGTTAAGATTCGCAAACGCAATTAATAAGTGCAATTAATTACGCGCAATTAATTATGCAAATATAGAAAATACTTTTGTCTATACGTTATTTTCGCGTAGAAATCTTATAGATTGTTCGATTTTGTTACTTAAATTACTATAGTATAAGCGAGTAATAAGTAAAGATATAATTAAAGTATTGCGAGAGTTTGTGCGCATCTCGAACATCAAAATTATACTTTATTTAAATTTTTTCTAGCTTTTTAAATGAAAGCTTTCGATTGTCTCTCGAACGCTCTCAAGACTAATTCTCGATTATTCGAACTATCTTAGTATCTTGAAATTAAGAAGTCGATTATCTAAAATATCAATAAATATTGTACAAAAGAGATACTCTTAGTTTACGTTAATTAATTTATTTAATAAAGTCGAACTCGACTTCTTTAATTAGCTTTAAGACGCATTTAATAGAGTTAACTTTCTTATATATTATAATAGAACAAGAATCTTGTTTGTCAATATAAATACGTCGAAGAAAAAAGATTATAAAGTAATAATATATTATATAAAACGCAATAAAGAAGTTATCGAATATAGCAAGCTATCGCGCTGTAACAACATTAAATCTATTATATTTTTTTTTAGCAAAATTTTGTCTAAGACTAAATCTAGATACTAATCAACAAAACTAAAAGTAATTGTACTAGTATAAACAATGCGAAAGATACAATTAATAATTGTTAGTTTAAATTATTTTATTGTAATATATATCGATTATAAAGTTAGCTTCTTTATTGTAAAACAAATTAAACTTATTTTAAGCAATATTAATTGCTTAAATATAAAGCTTGTACGTGCGTTTATCTATCTATTTTAATTTCGACTAAATATACATTATAGATTTCGAAAGTTCAATCTAACATTTAATACTCTAAGTCAACTATTTATTAAATCTATTAAGATAGATTATCGATACTCTTGATATTAATAATTATTATAGTAAAGCAAATATCTATATTTACAATCAAGCAATTATAGTAATAAATAATACTTTTTAAATTAATATCAAAAAATTCGATATAAAGCAAGTTTTTTTTAATACTTCGAAAGCTCGCTATTGTTGTTGCAATCAAAATATTATTAATCGATATATCTATAAAAGCGATTTTTACAATTATCGAAGTCTAATCTAGCTCTATCTAGTTAATTAATATATTGACAAAAGCAACTTTTACAATTACAAAAGCACAATCTAGCTCTATCGAGTTAATCGATTCATTAACAAAAGTACTTACAGGCCCATCTATAAGGTTATATTCCCGGTAAATGCCAGGAATATGCCAGGAATATATCTATTTTAGTTAGATATCTGCTAGATTCCGATTAGTCAACCGATTGCTAACTAGCATATATTGGTTATTTACTAGTTATAAGTCTATTTTGGTTATCTATCGGTTGACTAACTGGTAGTCAATCGACATATAGCGGTTATCTATCGCTTATAGATCTTATAGATGCGATTTTCTTAATTTCTTAATTTCAATAAATTTGACTAAGTCCCGACGCTAGCCCGATCGAGGTTTCGATTTTCAAAACATCGAATAGTAAAGTATGTATATCGTTGATTCGTCAATACGTGAAGTCGTTGAATCATTTTTCTATTTATAGCTTAAAGTTTTAATCTTAATTTATAGTTTATAAATATTCGAGAAGTGTCTAGCTTCGCGACTATCGACGCTACCAAATTTCTAATTATAAAATCACGTGATTTACGAAATTTCTATACGCGCGTTAGACCCCCCTACTAGCGTGTACGTACTACATTACTTATATTGCTAATATTAGTTAATCTACTTAACTAAAAAATTTAGAACTTTTTTAAAAAATTATTACTAGTAATATTTATACCCGGAATTTACCCGGAATTTATCCGAAATATTGCTATTTTGGTTATCAATCCGCGTGTGATTTATTTGAAGCAAACCTGGAATTTAACCGGAATTTAACAGATTTTTGCCAGTTGAAAAGCAGATTTCTATCAGTTGGGTAGAAGTTAGTCAACCGGAAAATTGCTAGTAAATTCCGGATAAATTCCGGATAAATTCCGGGCAAATTCCGGGTAGATAACTATGTAAGTTGGCAATATAGTAGCTTTTACAATTACAAAAGCACAGTTTAGTTCTATCGAAGCGTTTATTATTGTTACAAGAGCGCACTCTAACTTAGCTTCTACTACTAATATAAAAATCGACAAATCTATATTATTAGTTTGCATTAATATTAATTTCTATTTAATTAAAGATCTTATTTATTATATTAAGAACAACAAAGTACAATTATATATATCTTAGAATTTCGAAAAAACAATAATAAGAGTTGTGCATAACAACTGCTTTTACATAGATTACTATTGTACTTATATTAGATTAAATAAGACAATATATATTTATAAGTTATCAAGAAAGCTTATTATCTATATAAGATATTGTTTGCGATATTAGTTAAATTAGACGCGTTATTATTACAAATATAGAGAGCGAATATTTTTATTTATTCTATTTATACTCTTTTATACTATAGCAATAGATTTTGTTTTAGTTTTATTAAAAACAAACTTTTAGTAATATAATTGTATACTTAATATTATCGACAAATTCTCGAGAAAAATATCATTAATAGTAGAGAAATTTATATTTAAAGTTGCTAAATAAATTAACAAGATTTTTGATAAATTATAATCTACAAACTAAAATATATTTGTATCAATTATATTCGATTGCAATTTTAAGTTTTTTTTCGATTTGTAATAGATTGATCGCGTCGAGTCGAATTATCGAGTTCGAATCAAGTATTCGATTCGAATCTTAACAATTCGTATTAATTCGATTCGAAAGTCTTGGAAATTCGATTTCTAAAATTAAAATCGATAATTCGAGTCAATTTTGCTAGACAAAGAATGACAACTAGGTAAGCAAAGCAACTAGGCAAGACAACTAAGCAAAATGAAAAGGCACGCAAGTGAACAAGGCAAACATCTATGATAATTGTAAAGATGATTCTCTAAGAACTAAGTTAACAATCAAATTATACTTAATTGTTCAAAAGTAGACGTTATCGATAAACGCCAAACGCTCTTTTATCATTTAATAAGAGCATTAGATACAAATCTCGTAACACATGCTTTTCTTAAAAGAAAAGGCATTAACGTTCTTGTCATGTTGCAAACTTAAACGTCACTTGATTTCTAAATTCAATTATCATTTTGTTTAGGCCTTAATAGTCTAATCAATTGTGATAAATTCGTCGTTCTTGTTCGTTTGCGCGTTATGTTGCTAAATGATCTTAGATCAATTCTTTTTGATGCTTAATTCGTCGTAGAACTTCTCGTCGCATTGGCAATAAACGTTCTTTTTCGCATTTAAGTACGTCTTATTTAGCTTAATTTTTGCAAAGTTGTTCTAGAAACTATCTTCGAACGATTTAACAATCTTGACGATCTAAGTTGACTTGTTAGCGAATTCGACAATGTCTTTAAGAAAAGCATAGATATTAATTAATCACGACAATAAAATTAATATCAAAAATAACGTTGCAACTATTTTGTATAACTTAAAAGTGCGTCGTTGTTTCGTTCGAGTTTTTTGTCATTTTGTTTAGCATTTGTTTAGTAGTTGTCGCAAATCAAATTGTTTAACGATTAGTAGCTAAGACGTTCGTAAATTTAGAAACTATTCTTTTGCAAATTGATTCATTTTTTAGAAACGATGTTTAACGCACAATTAAGTTCGCCTTAATTGTTTCGAGTTTCTTCGCGTATCGTTCTAGCAACTTTGAATCTCACGAAACGAAAAATAAAGCAAAATAAAAAAAAAACGTTTTTGTCAATTAAAATTTTTAAAGTCGATTTGCTTGCTTTTATCGTCGAAGCTAGACGTTCACGAGACGATGTCATTGCCTCGAATAAGACTTGATCGACGTTTGTCTTTCGTGTCTTTCGCGCTTTAATTGAAGCTACGTTTTGGCGTTTAATTGTTTGACAAACTTTAATTAACATAGTCTTTTTATTAATCTTAATCGTCTTAAAATCTTTTATGTAGTATGAATTCAAAGATTGATTGTCAAATATAACGAGATTTAAGACAAATTTGCAAGTCTTGTAGTTTGCAAAGATTTAATCTTTCTTTAAAGACAACGACTTATTAAAACGTATTAATGTGTCGTAAAACATAATGCTATATACAAGATTATTTATTTTGATCGTTTTGTACTTCTTTTGCGAATCGATAATTTAAGTAAATCAAACGTTGACATTATTTTGCAAGATATATCTCTTTTTCAAAACATTAACAATGCTTATAAACACAAAAATCGACTTTAAAGATTCGCGTAACATGCGAATATTGTTGTTTTTGTTAAAAGTTGCGAATCACAAAGCGAAGCGATCTTGTATTATGATGTTGACGCGAACGATACAATTCACATCGTAATTAATAAGACACGTATAATTCGTTAAATAAATAAGATAATCGTTGATTTCTATTTTTTTAAATCAAAATAGAGCAACATCGTTCTCAATTGTCTTCGCATTTAAGATTTCGAAATTAAAAACTAAATAAACAAGAAATACGTTATTGTCTTTGCGAAGCATAAATATAATAAAATAACTATTAAGTATAAATATCTCGCGAATAAACTTTTATAGTTTTTATTGCTTCAAGTTGTTCGACGTTTGTTATAATGTGATTTTAGAGAAAATCGCTTTTAAGCTTAACATTTATTTGATTTAGTTCGTCGTCGTTTAATGCAATCTAATTATTATTATTTTGCTAACTTAGCGTTTTCGCGAGATTGTTTTTGATTGTTTGATTCGCGACTTTGCGTTCGCGAGCTTTTGCGACATTTTAATTAAGATAAAAGTTTTTGATTTTTTTATTAAAAATTATGTTAATTGCTTGTTAAACGACGACAATAAATAGACGATCTTGCAATGCAACAACAATAATGAAGATGTTATTATTAATAATTTAAAAATAGTAGATAACAATAGTAAGCAAAAATACGTATTAACAAGATTAAAGATAATGAGCTTTAATAATGTTATTAATATCAATGTTAATTGTGCTAGTGTTTTGATAAATCGCATCTCGTAACTAAAACTTGTAAAGCGTCTATTGTAAGTAAATAATAAATTATAATCGTTTAACGTCACGTTTAAGCGAATAGTTTATTGTTATTAATTCTTAAACGTCAATAATAATAACATCAAGATAATGTTTTGACGTCGTTATCTTTTTTGCTATTTGTAGTAGTCTTAATCTTGAGCGATTTGTCTCTTTTCTTAGGCATGAGCGCGTTTTTTGTTGTCTTAGACGATTGATTGCGTTTCTTTAATAATAATACGAGAACAATGATGTTTACTAGAGATGTCGAAACAATTATTTCAAGTATTGTGATAATTGTTTTAAAGCGTTTTATAATAAAGAAAATAAACATTTCGTACTTTGTTTTGTAGTTGTTAATAAAATTCGCAAAATCGTTTAGCAAATTCTCGTTATATTATTGATTTCATTTAGCATCGTAGTCTTTTTATCGAATAAAATACTTTAAGATGAAACGATTTCGCTCATATTAATGAATGCGATGTTCGATAAAAGTTTTAATCTTGTAAAAATGTTATTTAGCATTTAACTTAACAACAATCTTTGAATAATTTAACTTTAAACGATTGTATAGATTTTTATCGTTTAACGCTAACTCGAAGTGAGCAATAAATATAATTAAATAAATTTTCTAATCTATTGAAAGATTCAATTTGTACGTTAGATTATTTTTTCGTTCGAAAATCTTAAAAGATTCGATGCGTTAAATTGACAACTTAAACGATTTAACGAACGACAAAAAGTAATTCTTATAAAGACGAAAATACATTATGTTGCTCATTAAAAACTCGATAGATTTGTGATATTTATCGTATATTGTTTTAACTATTATGTTAATTTACGCAATTGTTATTTTTGTTTCGAAGACGTTAACGATCTTCTTTTGCAATTAATTTGTATAAAAATCGTTAAATTTAAGAAAAAACAAGAGATTACGCGTCTTAAAATTTATAATTATTTTATTTGATAACAACTTGATAGAGATATTGAGCAAATTATTAAGACGAATGCGAAATGCAAACAAAAAGAATACTCAATCTAAATTAGAATTGCTAGTCGCTACGTATCGCAAAATTATCTTAATTATTTAGTTTGTTCGTTTACTTTGTTCGTCTATTTGTGAATAATATATTGTTGAAATTAGAAATTGAACTTCTAGCTTCTAAAACATAATTGTTTAGAATTTAGACATAAATTTGCGATTTCTATTATGTACAAACGCTCTTAGAACTTTTTAATTAATAAGATCATTAAAAAGAATACTTGTTTACTTCGTTGCAATGTGAATCGTTTTATTGCTTAAAATAGTTACTTTTTTGAAAAATTTGCAAATCGTCGTTAAGACAATATCGAAGTCTTAACATAACGACAAGCTTAAAACGAAATCGATGCACATAGTATAAAAAGATACGAAAGAACTCAAAATTAAATTAAGACTTTTATACAATTGATGTCGCTTAATTTGATAAAGATTGCATTTTTAATAATAAGCAATGTATCAATGCAATTAAGAGATAAGCTTGCGAAGATAAAAATTAACAATTATTGTTTCGTAAATGCGAGTAAAGCTAGCATAATTATTTATGTCGTGCGTTTAATGAAAGATTTTTGTCTTAAATTTTTTGAACAAATATAGTTTTTTGAACAAATATAGTTTTTTGCGATTTGCATAGTTTGTAAAATAAAATAAATCGTCTTTTTCAAAAAATTAAATGCTAAAAGACATAAATGACTTTCGAATCGTCGTTAGAATTTTTGTTCACTTAATAGATTTAACGTATATCTTAAGAAGTTTTTTTTAAAGATTTTACTCATTTAAATAAGACATGAATGAAATAAGATCGTCTTGTTAATCGTATTTTGATCGATTAAGTTTAACTTCTTTTTAAAAGTTTGTCGCATCAACTTAGTTATAGTCTTTACGTTCGTTGCAAAATTGTTTATTTTATCTAAGATTAATAATTTGTTTTTATTATATTTATTTTCAAATGCGAGAAGTTTAAACAATGCATTCGAAATCGTATGTAGTCTTTCTATACGATGATGTACATTTAATGAAAATTGTGAAAGATATTGCGAAATACACACGAGACGAAGATTGTGCTTGTTAATTAATAAGAAGAATAGCGTAATTTATTTGACAATGCTTGTTGTGATCGAATAACTAATATAAACTATAATGAATCTCTTAATCGCTTCTACTAGATGTTTGAATTTCGTATTGTTTATACAAAACAAATTACTTTTATTTTAATTAATTAATAATTTATTTTGACGAAGCTTAGAGTCTTAAATAAAAACAAGACATACTAAATATCGTTTCGTCTAAAGTTGTCGCTAATCTAATTGTCTTCAACATAATATATTTCGACATTAAATTCGCGTTTCTTAAAGACGTCTAAATCTATGTACAATTGACAATTATTGTTAAAATGAATCAAGAAATTCGAAATTATTAAAAATCGTTATAGCTAATAAAAGAATTAAAGAAAAGTAAACGAATGTTTAATATACGTATTTTTTGAATACGTCTTTCGCTTTTGTTCGTCGACAATAAAGAAGTTCTTTAAAAGACAAATCTTTTTTTGTTGTAAAACGTTAATTCGTTAAACGTATTAAGCGATTTTGTCTCTTTAATAATTGACGAGATCAAGATAGATCTTAAGAATCTTCAAATTCTTAGAAAATCTAATTGTCTTAATGACGATTATACGCTTTCTAATGATAAACAAGTCAAAGACGTTCACTTTTTGCTCTAGCAAGATAATGCTAAAATAGTTAAGATAAATTTTTTTGAAACTAAGCGTAACGTTTAGCAAGACTAATTTGTCAAACAACTAAATAAAATAAGCTAAATGTGTGTCGAACAATTAAGAGAAAACGACAATATTGTCAATGTAGACACGATAGAAGTTTCTAAATTAACGAAGCTCTTTGTTCATTATTCGTTAAACGTAGACGAACGAATTTTTGAATCTTATAGTAGCGACATTAAGTTGTTTCTTATTTCGATAAATAATGAAAAAAAACTTATGTTTGTCTTTAAACGCAATCAAGAATTGCAAAAAAAAGTTAATTCGCTTATTAAACTTATGTGCTCACAATTACGAATTTGAGCTATAATGTTCGTCTAAATAGATATCGAATGCTTATTTGTAATAATTAATTTATTTAATTCGCAAATATTAGTTATTATTCGATGCTTTTGAATTTCGTTTAGCAAAATTCGTCAAATTACGAAGACAAGAAATTCGAACGACGAAGAATTAATTGATCACATTATTTTGTTTTAAGCATGCAATTTGTCGAATTCTTTATTAATTATCTTGCGATTGCGTTTTTAAAAAAAATAAATCTTATACTTTATCTTCGAAATTAATGTAAAGTTCTAGTCGCTATTTAATGAAATTAACATTTAATTTTTTTTAACAAAATTAATCGTTTTGCTAATATTTTCTCACAAGACATGCAATCGTATGACGAGACGTTAAAGCGCAATGATTTCGATTAAATTGTTGTAAACATAAATGCTATTAATCAAATTCGTTTAAAAATTATCATTAAGTATGTTAATCTTAATATTTTCTTTAATTGCTTAGCTTTCTTCGTTAGTGTTGATTTAATAATAGTTTTGCTTCTTAATCTTTAACAAGCGTCTTAGCGTTGTATGTTGCAAGATGCGAAGAGATACAAAATGATCGTTACGAATGTATACGAAAGTTCTATTTGCGACATAAAAGTAAGCGTCGAACAAAATCGATTTAAAGAGATAATCTTTGTTAGACAAGATCTCGTCTTGTACTATTATTAAAATTTCGAAAACAAAATGAGCAATAATTATAAAACTTCTTTTGATCTTAACGATTCGTTTTATTCGAATGTTATTCTTTGACTTTATCTTTAACTTTGTCTTTAAACTTCAAATTTCGACAACTTTTAATAATTAGTTTTCGTCTATTTGCGTCAACGATCATACGTTTAAAATCAATAATATTCATCTTAAGTAGCAACTTTGCTCTTAGATTTTTTACGACGTAGACTTTTTAACAAAAGTGAGCGACAATTATTTTGTCGTCTATCTTGTTTTGAAAATACATTAAAAGTCGAAGATAATCGTTAATTAAATGTTTGTCGTTCTTAATGTTGCGCACGAATACAACAACGTTAAATTGTCTCATAAGATGCTTTAGTTTTAAGTCATTAAAAAAGTTATCGTTAATTAATGACATAATGCATTCGTTGTTGACGCAAACAACACACAAGATATTTTTTCATAAAAATGTTATTTAATATGTCGCATAATGTTAGCGTCTAAAAGTTAATTCATTTTGACGCAATAATGAAGCGTCTAATTTGATTAACTCTAAGTTCGTAAGACTTGTCTTAATAAGAACAAGATTAACATGAAATGTCTTAATGAATTTTCGACAATACGTTTTGTTATGTTTGTTTTTAATGTGTTAAAAAGCTTGTTTCTTAATAAAAAGATCAAGACACAACTTTTGCACTTAAAAAATTAAGAAAGAGACATTAACATCAACTTAACATGCATTGCATTCGTCTAATAAGTCGCTTTCTATAACGAGTCAATTATATAAATAACTACTAATGCTTTTTTCTCGACATAGTATATCTTTTTCGATTAACTATTAGCGACATGATATATTGTCGTATTCGCACAAGAATTGCTATAGTAATTCGTGAAGTCTTCGAAGAACATAAAATAATAAACGAATTCTATATATTTCGCAAGATTCGCGTAATATGTCGTTACGACGAAAACTTAATAAATTATTATTTGTTCGTAATTGCTTTAATAGTTATCGCGATAATCTTCGCGATATTTATCTTAATAATTGTCTTAATTTCGTTATACGTTATTTTGTTTATCTCTCGTTTTCTAATTTTAATAATAAGAATTCTTGCTTTAACTATTTGCGAAAAAATTTGTCGTCATTGTAATTGCGAGTCTTGCGAAAGACTTTAATGCTTAAAATTGTGTCGACGTCTATTGCATTAATTGGCGAAAATGCTCGTTAAAATCTTGCAAGTCTTGTATAAATTGTTTGAAATATTCGTAATTTGCGAACTATTATTAAGAAAAATACGCGTAATCGAATTGCTTGTAGAAGAGCATACGAAGAAAATAAATTAAACGAGACACATATGATGCAAATTAACAAATAATTTGTTCTTTTAATTGTTTATTTGATCAATTCGAATTTTGCTAGTTAGAGCGATAAGCAAACATTATCTTTTATATCTCGCGCTTTGCGTCAAATTTCTTAATAAAGTTCTAAAATAATGTGTGAACAATAAGCATATTAACAATAGAACGCAATTTTATTTTAAGTTGATTCTATGCTTAAATTAACTATTTTTAGATTTCTTCGATGTTCGTTAATTGCGCATAAAGAATAATGTTTTGCAAATATTTTATAGTTTCTCGTTCGTCTTTAGCATCTTTAACAATAAAGATCTTTAACGTTAACTTGTTAAACGTCTTGCTAATTCTTATCTTAAAGTGATTTTGCAATTTATTAATAAAGTTCAAAAGAAATAGACTTCAAAACGTTCGACGTTTAAAATCGTTTATCTTTTTAAAATATTACGTTATAACAAAGTTACGAAGACAAAAAGAAAAACTATTTCGAACGACAACTTCGTCAACAATGTGTACGTAATCATTTATACGTTCGACAAAGATAAAGACTTCTCTATATATCGTTTTCTTATGAGCGAAAATAATATTGTTTAATTCATAGCTATCTAAAGCGTCTAAATGAAAGAAATCTAAATTAGACGTCTTAAATCGATTAAAAGACACACTTGTATCTTCTTGTGAAAGCTCATTAAAGTGCCTAAGAGCGCAACGAAAATTAGTCGATTTATTTCAAGACAAATGTTATGTTTGTTCTACGAAAGAACGTTAATCTTCTTTACGCAACATAATTCGTAATTGATTTAGATCGAAGATTGCAAAAAATGAAATTTGCTTAAAAGTCGCGAAATTAAATTGCGAAATCGAAGTTTATTTAAAGATCGTTAAATTGACTTAAGCGTTAAGAGATTATCGAACGAACTTTTGCTATTATTGCGAGTCTATATTATTAAACGTAATTGTGTTCGACTAAATTAGCGAAGAATAAATAGATTGAGCATTCGATTGCGAGACATTAGATTCGACATTTCGTTGTTAATTATATTGAGCATGTTGCTTAACGTTAAATAAGTTAAAAGATTATGAATTGTACGATTGTGCAATAAAGCTAAATTAATCAAATTGTTGTCAATCACTTTGCAAAGAATTGTTAGAGCGTAAATTTATCATTCTAGATTTATTGTTTATTTCGAAACTCGTTCGATCAATTCTAGATCAACGACGACGATTTATGCTATTTTTGTTAAGAGAGAAAGCTTGCTCTCGACGATGTAGATTGTTAACGTTCGTTAATGTGTTTTTGCGCAATTTATTGTCGTCTAATTTGTCAATCTTGTCGTTTCTTAATTTATCGAAAGAATTAGTTATTAATTGTTTAATTAAGAGCGCAAATAACGTAGAAAATGCGAATAAAAAGACGAAACTTAAGATGCTTAAGAACGCAAGTCTATTTCGTTAAGCGACAAGAATTTCGTCAAAATGCTTTAAGACAACGATCAAATTAAAAGATTCTAAATCTAGAATGTTATCAAAATAGACGTTTAAATTCTTTTGCTTAGACTACTTGTTTTGATGTTTAAATAATTGCTTTGCTAACAAATCTAATAATGTCTTCGAAATAATGTCGTTTAATGTAAAAGACAATAATGTCTTTGAAATAACGACGTCAATTGCAACAAATTGTGATATCTTCGAAATCTAATGATTAAGAACGATAGACGATAATGTTTTTGTCAAAGACTAATTGTGAGCTATGACAAATAATAAATTCTTCGTCAAAACTTCGTTGTTAATCGTATTAAATGAAGTTGTCTATTGCGTTCTTTCGAACTTATTAATTGTTCGTTTAAGTAAAGTCTTGTCAATTGCTCATTCGATTAATCGAATTCGTTTATCTTTACTAGATTAAGCAAACTAAGCAAAACGACAAATTCTATCTATTGATTCGAATGAAGACGAACGAGACAAAAGTTTAAAAAGCTTCTTGATTTTTAGTTTAATTGACTCACTAATGCAAGAGATATATTGATGTTCAATAGTGCAAAACTACCAACTTTGATAAGTAAGAACGAAAAGAGCGAGATTAGTTAATTTGATTAAGAAAAACATCTCAACACGATTAGACAAACACTTGCGAAAGATAGACTTGCTAACTTTGATGCAATGACCTAATGTTTAATGATTGCGAAAAATAAACGAATGCTAGCTCTAATGCAATGACTTAATGTCTAATGATTGTTAAAGACAAACGAATATTAATTCTAATGCAATGATTTAGTATCTAGTAATTGCGGAACGCAAACGAATGTTAACTCTAATACAATGACTCAATGTGTAGTGATGAATGCGAGATTAAATGAAAGAATTGGCGATCAATGTCGTTCGTCTAAATTAAACGAACGATTGACTCGAATCGTTGTTTGAAGCTATTATTTGCTAGGCAAAGAATGGCAACTAGGCAAGCAAAGCAACTAGACAAGACAACTAAGCAAGATGAAAAAACACGCAAGTGAACAAGACAAACATCTATAATAATTGTAAAGATAATTCTTTAAGAATTGAATTAACAATCAAGTTATACTTGATTGTTTAAGAGCAAACGTTATTAACAAACGCCAAACGTTCTCTTGTCATTTGACAAGAGCATTAGACACAAATCTCGTAACAAATTTCTATACTTAAAATCGAAATTCGATTCAAAAAATCGATTCGAATTGCTAAGACTACTATTTTTTAGTAAATTTTATTATTTTTAGTAACAATTAATTGATAATTTAATAGAAATAGTTAATTTATTTAAATTAATTAATAAGTATATTAGACTATTTTTATATTTTGCATTACTAATATAAATTATCTAGAAAATAATTAAAAAAATCTAAATTTAAACTAAATTTAAACTATTTTTAGTATTCTTGATATTCTTGACAATTCGATTTAATTTCTAATATTGAAATCGAAAATCGACTCGAGTCGAATCGAGTTAATTTCAAAATAATAGAAATCGAATTGAATTTTGAATCGATTTCTAATATTGAAATCGACAAATCGAGTTGATTTCTAAAGTTGTAATCGAAATTCGATCTAACAATTAATGTAATTTCTAAACTACAATACTTTAAAGATTTAATATACAAATACTTCTTAATTCGATACATTATTTGCAAATAAATAGTTTTTCAAAATATATTAATTAAATCTTTAAGATAGTTTTTTGCTATTTTATTTTGAACAATTTCGATATTAATTAAACTAATATGTTGTTGTTTTTTCAAATATACTTTAATAACTTATTTAAAACTTCGACATTTTTTTTTTAAATAAGATATGTTATAACTTTAAAATTAAAAAAACAATTTATATTACTATTATTGCAAGCAAAAATCTTGATAAGAATATTAAAACGCAATTGAACAATCTTAAAGCAATATGCTTTTGCTATTAATAAAAGATTGCTAATACTATTTTTCATACTAGTCTTTTATCAAAGATTAGATACAACTTAATACACGTTTCTTTATTGCTAAAATCGAGTAACAAAATGTTTCTTAATCTTTATTGCAATTTTTTTTTTGATAAATACAACAAAAAACTTAGCATTTAATATATCGAATTGTTTCTTATTAAATAATGCGTAAATCGACTAACATACAAACTTTATCTACTATCTAGATAGCGCCTTTATCTCGTTATATTAGTTACTTAATTAAAGTCAATACTTAACAATAACAATTCTTACAATCGATTGCATTTCAACTATTTGAAAAAAATTAAAATTAAGAGCGTCTTTAATACTTTGTAAATAAAATTATATAAGATAGAAAAACTAATTGATAAATATATTAGAAAGTTTGATTCTACATATATAGTTTAGTATCTTTTGCGATAAAAATTTTACAAATTTAAATACAACAAGTAACTATTTATTATAGTTTTAGATAAATTTATCGATCTAAAAAAAACTACAAGATTGTCTACTCTTCTAATATCTTAATAACGAAGTATTCAATTAAAATTAAAGAATTTAAAAAATTATCAAATAAACAACAATCAAACCTATTTATAAAAATATTTGCGATTATTTTATTGCAATAGAATATTGCTTCTATCAACAATCTTATACTCTCTACAAATATATTAGTTCTTTTACGAAAGCAAAATCTAATTTTTTTACGAAAGCAAAGATTTTTTTCTACAATCTTATTAGAGTAGATTTCTATAATACTTTGTCGATTGCAAATACTTATTTACGTACTATCTAAAATGTTCGAACAAGAATTATCTAGTTTACTAAAATTAGTCGCTCTAGTAGTCTAGTTCTTGAAAACAAAAATCTTAATAAAGAGATTATAATATTTGTATTGCTTTTGCAACAAAGCAATTAACTTTGTTTATAAGTTTCTTTTTCTTTTTCTCTCTTTAACAATCTAACTTACGATCGAATAATATATATAACTTGAAGCATAACGACAGCGCTGCGCATTTTCTAGTTGACGATAGATTGTTACAATATTATATCTAGATAGTAAACCAGATAGTTGCATCCCAAATAACATCTACTAGATAGTAATAGAATTCTTGATCAAGTAATTACGATTGAATCTCAATTGATCTAGATCGACAAACGCGCTAGTAGTATATATAGTTGTTCTTTATAACTTCTATAGACTGCAACTCTTTTACATCTCAACAATATAGAATATAGCAAAAGATAGTCTTAGATAGAAAATTCTATCTAGGATTATCTTATCTTAGATAGAATATCTGCTATCGACATAAGCTATATATTCTAGTTAGAAGATTGTATAAAGTAATTAGATATCTAGTTTAATAGAAAGTCAAGCTTTAAGAGATATGTTATTAAAAAGATCAATTCAATACAAAGAGTATTATATTTTCTACTAAATTTGTTAAATTATAAACAAGATTTAACAATAAACGATAGCAAATAGCTTTATTTAATATATATTATATTTAAAAGCAACTATAAAATAGAGATATAGTAGAATTAATAAACAAATTATATATACAGATTTCAACAATTGCAATCTATAATACTAAGAAAAATTCTAAAATTGTTTAAAATTACTTTGATTGCTATTATAGAATTGAAAATTAAGTTATTTTTAACAAATCTACAATTGCAACAAAAATATTATATATATACAATTAGACTTAAAACGTTCTTTAAAAAATATCTAATCAAAATTTGCTCTTTTAGCTCTTTAATATCTTAATCTAATACAAAATCAAAAGTCAATAAAAGAAAATATCTAACTTGAGACAAAAACAAATCTATAGAGTCTATAGATATAAGTACAGCAATCAAAAAAAACGAAAAACGAAAATATTTTGTATAAATATATAATATACTAAAAAAAATCGTAAATGCAATTTTAAACTACTACAAGAAATAAAGAGACAAAGAATAATAAAGTTTTAAAGTCTACAAGTTAAAGAATATATTTAGACAAATTTAAAAAAGTCTATATATATATTTGAAGACGTTGTATCTATAAAGATACAATTATTTATTATTATTGTCGATCTCGATAGATAGAAAACGCATTCTTAGATATTAGATTATCAAATAAACTACAATTAATTCTACAAATATCTACTTAAGACAAATATCTACTATATAGATACTTCTTTATGTAATATATTAACAATTTAACAATTTATTGTCTTAATTGTAGAATAAGAGTTAAAACTATATTGTGCAAAGTTTTTATATTTAACTTAATAACAAATTTGACAAATAGTTGTTTTATCGATTTTATTGTCAAGTTACGTAATTAAAAATGCAAATAAATAATAGAAATTTATTATTTATATAGAAGTACAATTGTCTTAGCATTTTATTTTTAGAGTATAGCAAATAAGATTTGTTCGTAGTAACTATCTATATAAGAAAAACTACAAATAGATTTGCAAAGAATATAAAGTAGCGACGACAAGATAAGAGTTTGTAGATTATAAATATTATTTCTTGAATAGTAGCGTAACTTCTAGATCGAATTAAGAGCTCGACAAATTTGTTCAATTTAATTCGAAAAGTCAAAATTAGAGATTTGTTTGTTCAATTAATCGAATTAAATCAAAAGATCTGTTCGATTGTTCGATTTAATTTGTTTGCGCTAGTAGAAGTCTAATTAGATAAGATTGCGCTAGCTATATATAGCTAGTATACATTGACATAATAGCTAAATTAAAGTTTTCGAAGCAAGTATTGTCGAAAATCGACGTAAAATCAATATTTTAAAACTTGGATTTTCGATAAAATATTCTGCAAAAATCTTGATCGAGCTAGATCGAATTTTTGACATAAATTGTCGAATTAGAAATTCTATTTTCGAATGCAATTTCTAAATTTATTCGAACTCGACAAGATTCGATCAAGTAGATTAAATTCTAAAAATAAGTATTCGATTCAATCCGAGAATTACTCTAAACAAAATTATTAATATTTACAAAGATAGTAAATATTTATATTGCAATATTTTGCAAACTAACAAAGAACAAAACTTAAATAAATTTGATATTATTTACAATCTTTAACAAGAATATCGAGTAAATATATTTCAAAAAACAAACAATAAAAATTAACACTAAAAGATTCGATAAACTAAATATTGTTAAAATTAAAGAAATTTAAAAATTTAAGAGCTTTGTAGCTAATATAATTAGAGATTATTTCTATTATATATTTGCTAAGATTCTTAAGACAACAAATAAAGTTTATTAACTAAATTAAATTGTTATTTTATTAAAATAGATAATAATAGAACAATATAAGAATTAAAAATTAGAAAAACAATTTTACTTAAACTATCAAGCTACTAATTTTATTAAAATTGAACAAAATCTTTTCTTTAAATTTATTGCAACAATCGAACAAACTTTAAAAAATCTAGTCTAATACAAAATTAAGTAAATTAATTTTTTAATATTCTGCTTCAGACATTTATTTGTACTAAATAATTTGTTAATTTAAATTAATTACAACTTTAAACAATCGAATCTATATTTAATAACAATTCTTAATATATATAATTGTTAAAATTAAAAACTTTGTTTCGAGATTTATCTATTATCTTGAGAAAATATAATTAAAAAGAAATATTTTTTCAAAGTATTAAACACTTCTTTTTAGCAAAGAATACTTCAAATATCTAGTTTTTTAACTCTTGAACTATTTTTAAGATATTAACAAATTTCTTTATTAAATTGTTTTTTTAATTTATAGATAGTATTTCAAGTATTTAGTTTTTCAATTCTCGAATTACCTTTAAGAAATTAACAAAAAATATTGCAAATTTTAACAAGTTTTTTTGCGAATCTTTTTAATATAGCTTCTTCGAAAAATCTTAAGCTCAAACTAAATTTATCGAAATCGAATTTTGCAAAATCCTTGTTAATATTGCTATCAAAAAATAGCGTTAAAAAGAAATTAAAGAGATTACTTAAAAAGAAACAAGAAACTAATTTAAAACTAATTTTCTTAGAAAACACTTATTAATATTTCGGGTAATCGATCTTCCAATTTCAAGATACTAAGATAATTCGAATAATCTAGAACTAGTTCTAAAGACATTCGAGAAACAATTGAAAGCTTATATCTAAAAATCTAGAAAAAATTTAATAAAAAGTATAATTTTAATATTCACAATATATATAAACTTTTAAAACATTTTAATTAAATTTTTACTTATTATTTATTTATATTATAGTAATTTGTATAATAGAATTAAACAATTTATAAGATTTTTATGCAAAAACAATATGCAAACAAAAGTACCTTTTATACTTGCGCAATTAATTGTTTGTAATTAATTGTATATAGTTAATTGTATACAACAAATTGTGCTCGCAAATTATATTCGATAGATTTTAACAATATAAATAATATTCGAATAGTATTTAATATATTTCTTACATTTTTAATAATACTTAGAGTTTGCTCGAAATCAACTAAATTTGTTTATACAATTTTAGATCTAAGATATCGACACAACAATTCCGGAAGTTCTAGATTGCTAATAGAGTCTCTAGAGAGTTGTTTTAAATTTTTGATAATAAATCTAAAGTAAAAGAATTAGTAGATAGAATATTAGAAACTAATGCTCGACATTTTAAATCAACAATATTATATATATTGATTAAAGTATTGCTAGTTATTAGCAATTCGAAATAATTCTCTAGAAATTCTATTAGCAATCCGAAACTTTCGAAACTATTGTATCGATATCTTAGTTCTAAACCTATATAAATAAATTTAATTAACTTCGAATAAACTTTAAGTATTATTAAAAATTTGAAGAATATATTAAATATTATTTGTATTATCAAAATTTATTAAATGCAATTTGCAAATACAATTTGCTATATATTATTAATTGTACGCAATTAATTGTATATAATTAATTGCGCGAGTATAAAAGATAGTTTTATTTGTAAATTGCTTTTGCGCAAAAATCTTAAAAATTCTTTAATTTTGTTATACAAATTACCATAGTATAGATAAGTAACAAATAAAAATCTAATAAAAATATCGCGAAAGTTTGTATATATTTTGAATATTAAAATTATATTTTTTGGTAAGTTTTTTCTAGTTTTTAAAATATAAGCTTTCGATTATTCTTTAAACGTTTCTAGAATTAATCTCGAATTATTCGAACTATCTTAGTATCTTAAAATTGAAGAACTATTTATTCGCAATATTGATATAGCTCTACAAATATACGCAGATATTAAATTTCTATTAATATTAGATACAATATAAATAACACAACAATAAAAATACTAGATTTTCTGCAAATTGTAATAATAACAATTGTTATATACAAGAAATTAAATAACTAGCTTTATTATATATATTATCTAAAAGAATTGCTAACATTAATTATATATATTATTAAAAAGCTTTTTGAATTACTATATTATACAACTATAAAATTAGTTAATTTTCTAAATTGAAGAAGAAAATTTTTATTTTATTATTTTGTTTGGAAACTTGCTCTCTCTATTTCTTTATTTAGCTAAAGAATTATTCTTTTTAACAAGTTAACTCTTAATTATTTTCAAAAATTAAAGAAGAATAAACAAACATTCGACACTATATACTAGAATTTTCAATTTTAGTTATATAGAATCAAAATAATCTTGTATAAATATTAAAAATATTTATATAATTAGTCGAATAAAATATTTAGATTAATATTCTTGGCAAAATATTAATATATTTATATTACAATTGATTTAACTTAAATATTTAATATTTAAACTCGAATCTATTTGCACTCTATATTATAATATATAGTTAATATTAATCTAAATATTTATATATAATATATTGTTGTCTATACTATATTTAATTTATTTTAAACAAATTTTTTAAAAACATTTATTAAGCAATAAAAAAAATTGTCTACTTTTTAAATAAATTGATACAAAATTGGAATAAATTTTCGACAAAGTTTCAAAAAAACTTTAAAAAATAAATAAAAAGTTTTTTGATTATAGAGTTTACTAAAATAAATATAAAGAAATTTGCAAAGATTATACTAAATATTAATAATTGCAATTTATATAATATTTACTAAAGAAAAGTTCTACGCAACAAAAAATTTATAATTTTTTAAGAAATTAACTTTTATATATAATAGTATTTCTTATTGTTTAACTTTCGATTTGTAGTATATCTTTATTTTTTTTTAGCTAATCTAAATAACAACAATACAATAGAAATCTCAAATTGCAAAACAAACAATATTAAAAAAGCTTATTAATATTTTAAAGCTATCAAAATTATTTTCTTATATTGTATTTCTTTTGTATTAAATATATTTTTTCGATATTTAATAGCAATCGAGTTTTTTTATATTTGCTATTAAAGTTGCTCTATATAGTTAAGAAAATAAATATTCTTTACTATTAATAGAAAGCTACATAAGTTGTTCGATACAAACAATATTATAGCAATAACGTTTTTCGATTATATTTGCAAATAAATACTAGATTTGTTAGTTTATTAATATAGTACAATTATTTAAGCAAAGCATAATATCTTTAAAATTAATTTAATTTTTTGTTAATTATATATAAGAATTGTTTCCGGAATCCTAAGAAGTCTTTAATAGAGAAGTTAGATATCTAGAGTCGAGAAATTACTACTATTAATGCGTATCTTCGATCTTGCGTTGATTGAGATACTTGCATTGCTTGCGAGTAAGCAACTAATATTAATTAACTCGAAAGAGTATTTCTGCAATAGATTACAAATGTGTTCCAATTTATTGATAGCGTTAATTTATAGTTATAACTATTTAACAAAAATCTATCTCTATTTAACAAAAATCTATCTCTATTGACTTTATTTAAATTGTTAGAAAGCGCTAAATCTCTATTAGCTTTAATTAAACTATTGGGAAGCGCTAAATTAAGAAGTCGAGAAAAGTATTTATAGAAACATATAGTATATACGCATATATATATATATAGTCTAATAATAGATATAGTATAGTTATCTCTATAGATTTACATATTCTTGTATATATATGTTTACTCTATAGCTTGATAGTAATAGTAAAAGAAAGCTTTTAATTTCTATTTAATTATTAGAAAATTCTCTCTTAACTTTTTATCTCTCTCTATTTATTAGTTTCTTATATATTCTTTTGCCAATCTTGAGAATAGTTTTTTATCGAGATTTAATTGCTATTGTTAGTATTCTTCTCGTGTTTATTGTAGACTATTAATAGTAAATTGTGTTACTCTTTATTATTATATCTCTTTTTGTAATTTGTATAGCAATAACAATTGTTATTAAAACCTCTTTAAATTATACTATCAATATTCGAAAATCAAAAATAATCTATCAAAATAAGTTTGATATTAAATTTTCAATTCTTTTCTACTATTATTAGAACTTAAATATTACTCTTGTTATTAATATAGTTTATCTATTTTATAATTTAGCTATTATTAAGAAAGAACTTGCTCTCGAAGCTTATATTGTAAATTTTACAATAGAATCTATAGATTAAAAATTTTAATTAACAATCGTTGTTTTTGTGTGCTATCTTACTTACGTCGCGGAACGGGGTGGATTTTAGGCGGGTTGAGTTCTAATTTGGAGAATCCAACACGTATCTAACCCGAAGAACCCGACCCGAAATATTTTTATTTCGATAAATACAAGAGCTAGCGTATTGAAACTTTTAATTACAGTAGACTAGTCTATCTTGAGTATTAATATTCAAGAGCATATCAAAATCTCTAAAACTAGATTTTTAAATCAATAAATAAGAAAGTGTTTCTCTTGCAATTCTACGACAAGAGATATAACAATTCGTGCAGGATCCAACCCGTTCCGCGACGTAACATTCTTACTTTCTTCAACTAATTTACAAAATCTCTTAAACATCGATTTTGTAATATATGTTATTATAACAATAATTAATATATTTAAATATCTAGAACTAAGTAAAGATATAGCAAAATTTCTCGAAATCTTTAGCAAATACAATTTAAACTATAATAACAATAGTTCGAAGCAATTTATAATAATATATAGATTTTTTAATTGCTCAATATTTTTTCTTTCTAATTTGTAATTACAACTAACTTTTCTATTTGTCTATAATCTTAAGCAATCTTTGTTCAAAAATTGCTATAAATTAATTTTTAAGAAATATAATAATGCTATTGCTAATAAGATTCTAGACTTAATATTTATATATATTTTTGCAAAATCTTATTTCAATAAGTAGATGCAATCGAATATATTTACAATTTACTAATTTCTCTAATTTCAAATTACAATGCTCTTAAAAAATAAGCTTTATATTCTTTTCTAGATATAAAATCAACTCAATCTTGTTGCAAAATATTAGAGTTCCTATCTTCAATAAAAATTAATTTGTCTTATTAATCTTATTGCTTAATAATTTATTTTTGCTTGTTTTGTTTTGCAAATCTAATACATTAAGATCTTAATATAACAATCGAAAGAATTGAGCTTTTTATATTAGTTAGAAATCGATTTTCGACAAACAAGTTGTTAATCTGGATTCAATAAACAAATTATCTAGTTTTAAGATTATTAAAAAGGTAAAAACAATTAATCTTATTAACAATAAAGTTAAAGAGTTGTTCAACAATATTAAATTTTCTATATAAACTTAAACAACTAGGAAACAAAGCGTAAGTCTTAAGTTAATAAATAAATTACTTAATATTAATATTAGTAAAAAGAGAAAGACAAAAAACGTTACAAAGAACAATAATAACAATATTTCTTCAATTTCTAATATTCTATCTAATTAATAGTCTTCAAAGCAAAAAGCAACAAGAATATTAAAAATAAGTTCTAAAATACAAATATCTTTGTTTGCGTTAAAGAAGCTTACTAATTTAAAAGAAGCAAAAATTTTAGTCTATAATAGTAATTATAGAATTTTAATTTAGTTATTCTAATATATACTATTCTCTATCTATTATTTACAATTGTAATTTTGCTACTTGTTAATTTATATATAATACTTCTACTTAGAATATATATATTATAGAAATTCTATCAAGATAACTTATAGACTAATCGTCGGAAATCGAATTTTATGCAAATTTGATTTCCGATACAAATATTATGCAAATAATAATTATATTAGACTAAAATATAATCTAATGCAATTAGAAATTCGATTCGATTCCTAGATTTTAGCTAGGAATCGAATCAAACAATCAGTCTAATTACTTAATATTTTAGATTGCTTTTCAAGTTGCTCTAGATTATACAAGTAATATATAAACAAAAATATTTGTTTTTAATATATTTGAAAGTGCAAATAAAGTCTTTACTTTTTTCTACTTGTTTTGCAATACTAGTTTTACAAGATTTGTTTGTTAAACAAATTTTATATATATTAATATGTAATATTGTAGTATTGTTTTTCAAGCAAAGAAAACTCTTCGACCTAATAGAGAAAAAGATAATATTATAATTATTTACTTTATGCAATAACTAGATTTCTATATATAAATAACTAAACGCAAGAATCTAAATATAAGAAAAAAAGTTACTTTACTTTAGAATACTTTATTTAATATTCTATTTTAAAGAAATTTTCGACAACTATTTTGCGTATTGAATTGCTAAATGCTTATTATAGAAAGAAAGTTAATTAAAAGCTTGTATCTCTTGTAGTTGTCTTCTTTTAATTTCTTTAATTAGAAAGAACTAATTGCTACTTTTGTTAAGTTTATATTTCAATAACAAGCTTTGCTAAATTCGATATTGTTAATAAGATTCTTGACCTTAATTCTACAATTTGATATTTCAATAAAGTTGAACAATTTGCTTATACTACTATTATATTTAATCGATTTTATATATACAATCTATGCAATGTTTGCTTTACTACAAATAGAAATTTGAAAAAATATATTATACTACTTTTTGTCGTTCTAATAACTACAATCGACACTTAAATATTTGTTGAGATAAAATATTGTTAACAATTATTCGATTTAGTAACACTCTTAACAATAATAAAATTTTATTAAGTTAATACTATTTATCTAATTCTCTTATTTAAAAGATCTTAACTAGTTTTAAGAAAATTTAAAATCGATAATTTCCTAGAACAATGTATAGTTATTGTAGAATTATAAAGTTAAATTATAAAATTCGATAGCAACTATTAGAAAATATTGTTCAATATAGTTTATCTTAATATATAAAAAATTCTCCAACTTTTTATTAATCGAAAATATACAATTTAGAGATAACTTTGTGTAATATATATATCAAAATGTCTATAACTATATTAAAAAACAATTTGTAATCAATTAAAAATATAATGTTGTTTTAACAATTACAACTAATTTCTTTCTTTCTTCGACTTCAATAACAAATCTCGATTTTTTTTAAAAAACTAGAGATAAATTAAACTTATATTTTATATATTAAATAATTAAAGATTATTCTAATATTTGTTTACTAGAAAGTTATTCAATTTTTGTTAATAATTTATACAAACAAGATATATGTTTTTTATAACACTTAAGCAATTATACTATATTCGAACTCTATTAAAGCTTTTTTGCAAAATTTCTTCTATTTTTAAATTCGAAATTAAAATATATTTATTTTAATATAAGCTATTAATTGATTAACTTGGAACAATCTCTTAATTGCTAGATATTACTAACAAATTAATATCAACTTAATGGCTAGATTTCTAGTTGTTTAAGCTTCTAATTTTGTTGAAATAAAACTGTTTAATCGATCGAATATTGTAGTTTTTAATAATATATTTAATCTCGAACTATATAATAAAGATTTTGCGTTTTATTGTTTTTCTACAATTGTCAATATAGAGAATTAAAGTATATAAATCGACAAATCTAATTCTAATCTTAAGATCTTGCTTTTTCTATCTCTCTATTCTTGTAATATTAAATATTTTATTCAAAAGTTAAATTTGTATTAATCTATTTTGTTAAAGATTATTTAGTATCAATTAGATTTAATAGTATTTGTATTTTGCAATAATAATTATTGATTAATATATTAATATCTAAAAATAGAAAAGAGACAAATATTTCAAATTATAACAAGTTAATTATAGAGCAACAAATAAGAGTTTATATAAAATATTTAACTATCTTAAGTCCAGACTAATTGTCGAATTGGATTTCGATTTTAACTTTAGAAACTAATTCGATCTATCGATTTTAATATTAGAAATCGATTTGAAATTCGATTTGATTTCTATTATTTTGATATCGATCTAATTTGATTTGACTCGATTTTCGATTTTAATATTAGAAATCAAATCAAATTGTTAAGAAATCGAAAATAGCGTTATTATATCAAGATTTTCTATTTTTGAATATATATTATTATAATTTTGAATTTTTTGCTAGAGTATTAAGTAATATGCTTCGACACAAAAATTACGCTTGCTTGTATTATCTCAAGATAGCTTGCTTAAATTAGTTGCTACTTGTATTATTTTTTTATATTATTTTTTTGTTCTTAAGTTACTTTTTCGAGTTATTAAAAAATATTGTTATATTATATTTGTATTCTTGTTTGCAAAATGTTAAACTTTTTAAAAGGTTTAAATTAATTATTGTCTTTAAACATTTTTTTTTAGCAAATCTATCTTTTGCAATTTGCAATTTAGTAGATTATATTTTAATCAATTTGCAAGTTAATTTGATTAAAATTTTCTTACTTTTGCTTTTAATAATAGAAAAAAAATTCTTCGCAAAATTTTAAATAAGATATTTATCAATTATCTACTACTTATTTTAAGTGAGAAAAACAAATACATTAAATAAAGTTCAAATACTAATACTCAATTTTGAGTATAATAATTACAAACAACTATTAACAACAATATCTTAAATAAGATTTAATAGAAATTTGTCAATTTATATTAAATAACAAAGATTAATATAGAAGCACAATTTAAGCTCTAAAACAAATATATTTAAATAGCTTCGATTGTAAATATTATTTCAAAAATTGTATGCAAAAATTGTTACAAAATTTCGAATTATTCTATTAATTACAATTATTTAAGTATATCGAATATAAAGAAATATCTTCTATTCTTTTTTTGTTTAAAACAAAAACAATCTTAATTGCAAATTGTAATTAATCTAGTTCTTAATTGTATAAATTACAATTAATAATATATATAAATAATACAAAAATAATAATTTTAAAAAAAAATTATATCGATTTGTCGTTATTCTTTATTTAAGATAATTAAAAAAAAATTAACTATATAAAACTTTTGTAAATTTGAGTTTGTTTTTTCGAATTATCGACAATCTTAACTTTCGAAAACTATTAAAAATATTTTGTTTAAATTTAATACTTTTAAATTATACAAAACTATTTAAGATAATTCTCTTAAAATATAATTAAATTTGTAAAAAAATTAAGATAAATTTTAAAAATACTTAACGTATCTTTATTGTTTTAAATATATAATCTAGTTTTTAAAGAGTTATTTATTTAAAAGTATTAATATATTGAGTAAATATTGTATTTCAATTTCGCAAATATTTTATTAAATTTACCTCTCTTAATATCGAATATATAAATTGTTAATTAATATTAAAACTTATAAAGATTTTGAAGTCTTTCGAGATTAAAGATAAATTTCTTGAGATTGTTATTAATAATGGAAGTAATAACAATATACTTAAAAACAAACTCGAAAAGATCTTGAATTAATAAGAGTTTAAATAAAATAAATAATAAAACTTTGTATCTTATTTAATTTATATTATTAATCTTGTAACTTAAAATTTTATTTCGACTATAAAATTAAAAATTAAAAATAACAATATTGTTGTACAATTAAAGAATAAACAACTTTAAAATATTGTAAAAAAACACAAACTTATCTAGTATAATTAAAAAGATATTTACATTTGTAATAATACAAAGAGATAATATATATATTAATCTTATTAGATTTGCGCTCTTACAATTATTATTAATAGCTTAATCTAATATTTGCTTCGATTTAGAATCTTTTAAGAAAAAATCGATAAAAAGTTACAAAAACTAGTACAAAATATTTATATTAATTAAAATTCTATCTATTTTATATTTTGTCGAACATATTAATTACGTAATTATATTGATTTTTAAATAAAGAAATATTTTTAAGATTTAAAAATTTAACAAATTAAATTTAACAAAAACAAGTAAAACTTAGTTTTGCTTATTAACAATATACTAATTTTTTTTTACAAATGTACTCTTATAGTTTTACAAACAATTAATATAAATATTTATTTAGAATTTTGAGTATTCAATACAATATTTAATTATCTTAAATATCTAGGGAAAACAATAAAAATTAATATTTATTTTTCGATAAATATTGTAATTAAAATTTGCAATAAAGTTTCGACAAAGCTTGCAAAATACTATTCGAGAATAGAAAAATTAGACAACATATTATACAATCTTATTAATATTCTAGATTTTATGCAAAAAGTTAGTCTTTATAAGTTGTAGAATAAAATAGTAGACTAATCGCGAAAATTCGAATTTATTACGTAACTCGATTCTATAACGTTAGATTCGAGTTCTTAACAATTAAGCGAAAGAATTTGTTCTAAACAAGTTAATCAAGTAGCTTAATTTATTAATCTTGACAATTCGATTTTACGCTAAAAATTTAAGTCGAATTTCGATTCTAACTTTTGGAATCAAAATTCAATTCGACAATTAGTCTATAAAAGAGAAAACAACAATATTAACAATTACAAGAACAAATACAAGACAGAATTTAAAAATTACTTTTAACATTATTACAATTTGACTGCTAATTTAAGAGCAAAAGCGCAAAAAGCAAATATTGCTTAAAAAAATAATACAATATAATAATATATATAATCTTTTACTAATATTAATATAGTTTATTATAACTATTACAAAATTCTTATCTCGACAATTTTAACAATTTTGTTCGATTTAAAATAAAAACAATTAATATCTTTGCTTCGATATTGTAAAAAATAAATATTTAATCTAAAAATATTAAAGAGACAATATATTAAACTTTTCAAAACTAATGCAAATAACTCGAGATATATTTTTATATTTAGTATTATTAATAAGTATTAAACAAACTTTTAGTCTTGCTCGAAAAGTATATTAATAAAATCGATCTTAAATAAGTTTGCAAATAGTCGAGCAAATTATAATAATTAAGTATTTTAATTGTACTATAAATTTAAATACAAAAGAAATTGTTCCTAAATTGTAAATATATATTGTAGAGAGAAAAATAACAATCAAGCAATAAATAGAGAAGAAAATCTCTTTATATTGAATTTTAAAATTGTTTTAAATTAGATTTATTAATAGATAAGTTAATTTTCGAAGAAAAGATATCTTTAATAATTACAAAAATAATTAGATACTATTAGTAATAATACAAAGAAATAATATATTTAATAACTTAAATTGCTAAAAGAGATTTATTAATAATAAAATCTCGAAGATTCGATTCTTAACTAGTACAAAAAATATATTATAATTGTTCGAAAAGAAAAATATAATATTATTGTAGAATTTCTAGCTAAGAAGATCGAATTGCTTCATTAAATATTTAATAAAATTTAAATTTTCTAACTAAATCGTTATATGTTTAGTATAGATTGTCGCAAAATTTAAATCTATAATATGTAGAATATTAATTACAATTTCGTTATTATAATAATAATTCAAAGAGATAATACACTTGTTAAAAAAAATTAATATAAATATCTTAGTTGTTTTCTAAAGTATTGCTAAAGCTAAGCTCTAAATACAATAATTGTTTTTTTTTATAATTAAAATTGTTAATCTTATTATGCAGAATTTCGCAAATTAGACGCTAAAATAAAAGTCGAGAAATAAAAAAGTTAATCGATTTCTAATATTTTTTAATTTTTCAAAAAGCAACAATATTGAATTTCTACTTTTGTTCTTGCTATTACAAAATATTAGTATATTAGTCGAAAATATATTATTTGTTTGTATTATCTTAACTATATTAGTATCTTTAATACTTTTTTTAGTACTTTTTTTAAGACTTTTCTTTGTCTATACTTATTTTGTTACAATCAGATTAAAAAATTAGTCTATTGCGAGAAAATTTAATAATATTTCGACAATTTAGCAAATTAAGTATATTAATTCTAAGCAATATATTTCGCATTATTTATATATATTATTTGTCTACTTTGTATAAACTATTAATAAAGTTGATAATTTTAATAATATTAGTAGAAAGAAATTTATATAAACGTAATTGAAATATAGAAGATTTGAAAGCAATTGCAAAAAAATTATAATAAAATAAATAATAATTTTGATAGCAATTAATAGTGTAAATGCGTTAAAAATCACGTAATAAGAAAAACTTTAATTAAGAATTAATAGTAAAAATAAGTAAAATTAATAATAAGAAAGTTAACAAATATAAACACGCATGATATATTAAAAAAATCAAATATATATTAATATAAAGAATTAATAATCTTAAGTCGACAAAAATTTAAAGTAAGTATTAATAAATATATATTAATTCTAATTCTAATATATATATTTTTTATTTTGTTTTAGTAAAACTATTTGTTAATATATTATTTTCAATTTTATTAATTTTTTCGAATTTTCTACTCTTTAAATCTTGCTATACTCTACTAAATATTGTAAGAAATTTCTAAGCTACTATATAACTATATTATTTCTATATATTATCGATAAAATAAGTTAAATATATATACAAATAATAGAAGTGCTACTAATAAATTTAAAAACTATTGCAAGTCGAAATTGTGCAAAAGACTAAAATAATAATTGCAAAAAATTGACAAAAAGCAAAGCAACAATTAAAAAACTATCTTAATACAAATTAAGAAGCTTTGTAAAATATCTATATAAAAAAAGTTGCAAAGTCGAATTATAAAATTATAGAAAATAATATTAGAAAAAAAGTTAAGAAATATTAAATTAGTAGAGAGATTTGTAATAATAAATTTAAATAATACAATTAAGCATACAATATTAACAATTTAATAGTAGAATATTTCGAAAACAAATTAAGACAAAAAGCAAAAAAAAAATTGCAATTAAGAAAGTAGATCGACTTAAAATTATCGAAAAAGTACAAATACTATATAGAAATACAAATATAGTAATAAGATTCTTTTTTTAAAAAAAAATGAATTATCTAAATATATTATTTGTATTCTATATCTAAGCTAATTAATATTATAGTTAAGTATAGATAACAAACTTAATATTAATAAAAGCTTTTCAATCTATATAAAATCGATTGTAAAAATTATTTAGCAACAAATTATCTATTATAATAATTTGAATAATTTAAGAAGAGCTAATAATAACAATTCTACAAAATTGTTTAATATTTTTGTTAAAGAATTTGTATTCTTAAACAATACAAAAAAGAGAGAGATTTTAAATTCTATTATTGTTAAAATAAAGAATTTGAATAATATTGTTAAAAAGAATAATAATAAGCAAAAAATTCGATATAAGACTTAAGATAATGTAGAAGAGTTAAGTTATAACTACTATAAAGCAACAAATAATAATAATAATAATAATAATAGCAAAGAGAATAATAAAAACAAGAAAGATAAAAACAATAAGAATAAGATCGATAAGAATAACAACAATAAGAATAACAACAATAAGAATAACAACAATAAGAATAACAACAAAATAAAAAATAACTTGAATTAGACTCTTTAAGATAATAGTAAAACGATCTAGATTATTGAGATTTCGAATTGATAGCTTTATAAAAAAGTATTAAAAACTACTTGATAAAAAAATATTAAAAGCGTAGATTATATAATAATAAAGCTTATAGAGTCTAATATATCTTTTATATTGTTACAAATAATAATATTTCAAAATCTTAAAATCTAGAATAACAAAATTAATATTTATAAGTTTTTTATCTCAACTTAAACAAAGTTATTAAGAAATTTGTCTACGATTAAACTTTAATTATTAATTTTTTTAGCTTCTATTAATTAAGTTTATAACACGTATTTCTTTTTTTAGTTTTTAACAATATATGTTTGAAATTACTTGTATTTATTGCAACTCATATTAGTAAATTTGACTAAAAACTTATTAATAAATTTGCAAACATAGAAAGCAAATAAAGTTTTTTTTTTTTGTTTTTTGGAGATTTAAGCGATATATATATAATCATTGTATAACGGGTTATAAACTATTTAAATTAATATATTTTTGCTTACGCTTATATCTTTTATAGCAATATTTGCTTTTGTAATATTATTAAAATGCAATTTAGAAAGATCTTGCAAATAGCTAAGCAAGTATTAAGATAATTAATCTAATAAAAAGTTTAAAAAATGTATAAATATATAGAGTTAACTATATTAATTACTTTATTTTTCAAAAATACTTAGTCTATTGTTAACTTTTTTGTATTTAAAATTCTTCTAATTCTACTCTTTACTTTATTAGCTTTTTAATTTAGCTCTATTATAATAGTTTCGAAAATTAACAAATAACTACAATTAGAGAACTATTTTAATGTTAAGTAGTTGACTTATCTAGTAGATTTTGAGTTTGTAAGTAGATAGCTTATATATTGTTAAGTCTTTTGAAGCAAAGAGAGAAATATTTGTTGATAAAGAAGAGATACGTAACATATTGAATATCTAAAAGATATAACAATATTTTTTTCGAAGTTAGTTACTTATTAACTTTCGAACGTAAAAAGAAAACAATTAAGAAGATATTTAATAATAGATTAATCTTGATTCTAATCGAATCTTAAATTAAATTACAACAACAAGATATATAATTAATAATTCTTTGATACAAGTTAATAATAAACTAATAAGTCTAGAATTGAAAACAATTGTCTAAACGATTGCAATAATAGATTATGTTAAGTAAAAATTAATTCGAAGATAAATTACTTTATTTGTAAATCAATATAAGAGATAATCGATCAATATAAGATATAGGAGATAACTAATATAAGATATAGAAAATAATCAATATAAGAGATAAGAGATAAGAGATAATCAATATAAGAGATAATCAATATAAGAGATAAGAGATAATCAATATAAGATATAAGAGATGACCAATATAAAATATAGAAGATGACCAATATAAAATATAAGATATAACTAATATAAGATATAGAAGATAACTATTAGCAATCTATTGTAGAAGTTATTTATTGTAAGAGTTATTTATTGTAGAGATTATTTATTGTAGAGATTATTTATTGTAGAGAGTATCTATTGTAGAGAGTATCTATTGTAGAGAGTATCTATTGTAGAGAGTATCTATTGTAGAGAGTATCTATTGTAGAGAGTATCTATTGTAGAGAGTATCTATTGTAGAGAGTAT
>JAABUQ010002548.1_pt1 | contig 35739 bp, 25 predicted proteins | sample 5560001 | NCBI WGS metagenome assembly JAABUQ01 (sample SAMN10711888, study PRJNA513371) | rock metagenome | isolation source: Antarctica rocks | place: Antarctica: Victoria Land, Finger Mt nord | collected 2015-12-18
CCCTAACCCTAACCCTAACCCTAACCCTAACCCTAACCCTAACCCTAACCCTAACCCTAACCCTAACCCTAACCCTAACCCTAACCCTAACCCTAACCCTAACCCTAACCCTAACTTATACGAATTTTCTCTAAAGTTATTGTGTGATCTTAAGAATAATTTTCGATTTAAAATTTTATTCTTAATATTAAATCGAAAAAATAAAATGCTCTTTATGCGTTATGTTAACGCAATAAAATTGTTTTTCGTTTCAAGAATTTAAGTTACGTTATTGATTTTTTTACGAAAATTTCTTCTTAAACAATGCAAAAAATAATTACATCGTTGATGTTTAATGTATTCGTTAAGATTTGTCTTCAATGTTTTAATATAAATTACGAAGTCGTTAATGCTTTAAAATTAACTTTGCTTAATCTTCTTATACTTGCGAAAAAAAACAAAACGACAATTTTTCGAATTTTTAATAAGATTAATTAAATATTATGCGAATTATTCTTAATTTCATTTTTTTATTTTATTTGTTCGTTTGTTCTTGTGATTTTTTTATCGCATCGTTAACGTATCGCAAAGATATTATTAAATTTAATAAATCTTTAAGTTTTTTGTTAAAAATTAATTTTCATTTCGAAAAAGTGTCTTGCATTTCAAGTTTAATTCTTTCATTTTTTGAAATTCTTTTCGTATTAGAGATTTAATTGAGTCTATCTTATAGAACGAACGAAACGTTGTCTCTTTAATGCTAATTCGTTGATTTTGTTATCGAAGTAATTTTCGCGTAAACGACGCGAACTTATCGCTTTAATCTTGTTTTTACAAAGCAACTTTAAAAAAAGTTTGTTTCTTATTTGAGCGATGCGAAGCTCTCGCTTCGTCTAAAGTCTACGTCTCTTTATTTTTTCTTTAATTAAAAGTTTTTCGTAATTAATATCTTTGTCAAATTGTAACAATTATATAGCGTCGTTATTCTATAAAGTTTCTTCTTGTGATATAATATAAATTTTTATAATATTGTCGAAAACAAGTTAATTATTCGCACTTTCGTCGCTTTAAAGACGCTAAGACGTCGTTTATCTCTTGTTTGTCTTCAAATTTCGTCTTGTATTGCGTATTGAATTGATCATTTTGTTAAACAATTGCTTATAAAGATTAAAACGAATTAATACTATAAAACTATATACAAATATGTAACAAGACGTCGTTATATCGACGCACTAAAAACGAGACTACATAATATATAAAATTATAATTAAGAAACATTAATTTGTAAGAATTCTAAGAGAGAATTTTTAGAAAGAAAACTTTGTAGGATGTTAAGTCGCTATTACGATAACTTGACACTAATAATATATTCGTTAATTATTAAAGATTAACATCACACTTAAGCAATAAAATTAAAGAACAATAATAAAAAGTCGAATAATAACTTAGACTTCGAAACGTTTTTTATTAAATTAAATAATTTAAATAATGCTATTTATAAAATAACAATAGCAAATAATAGTAGAAGTTAAGATCAAATTAATACGTTAAAAGAATTTTAAACTTATTTTGTTGTTAATATTTTTTTAATATTCTTAATAAATAAGATTTAAGATATGTCAATAATAATGCGAGAAAATATTGAAGTTCAAATTACTCGCAAATAGAATTAATATTATCGATATACTTGCAAAACTAAAATTATTCTCGATTAATATCTTAAATAATTATATTTGTCTTTGCGAAGAATTAACGACAATATATAATAAACAAATTAAATTAAAGTATATTAATTTGTTTACAAGAGATATTTGCGAAGCAATAGCAAGTTAATATATAAAATAACTATTAATTTAACTTAAATGTAATAGAGAAATAATAAGAGAAACTTAGTTTCGATATATATTAAACAAAGCTTAATTGATTGTTATAATAGCTAAATTTTATTTTAAGTTTTTAACAAGTACTTATTCTTAGATCTTAGTGTTCTAAACTTTTAAGATTAATTTTACAAATTTTATCTCTATATATATAACATAGTTAAATAACGTTAAGTTTCTACTAATTTATTACTTAAATTTGTTACTTAAATTTCGAACAATGCATTTAACTATACAAAGTATAAGATATATCTTATTATTTATCTATTTTTATATTAATCTTATCGATAAAATTAAATAAGTTAAGTTAAACATTCGACGCGTATTTTTCGTTCACTTTATTTTGTTAAACTAGAAAATTTGTCTAATCTAATTAGATTATTAGATTTTTATTAATATTCTTTAAAATCTTTTTTAGCAATTCTTATCTTTAAACTTTAAATATTCTTAAGAATATTCTTAAAGAATTTTTATCTTATTTATTTCTTAATATTTGTTAATTTCTAGTTTTTAATACAATATTCTTTCTTACTTCTTAATTAGCAAAGTTTGCATTTATTAGTTTTATATTTATTTCTTACTTATTCTTCTTTTTTTATTTTTTGTTATTTTTCGTTAAAGATTTATAATCGATCTTAATTAGATAAAAGATTTATTATTACTAGAAAATTTTAAAAGTTACTTTATATTATAACAAAATATTATATAATAGAAGTTAGAGAACTAAATATAATTTCGATGTTCGAGTTAATCTTTTAAACTAAAGTCAAATTTAACTTTTTAACAAATAATAACTTTAATATTCTTGATTAAATGTCTTAGCAAATATTATATACAAATAATTTGCTCTTTATCTTTACAAAGATTTAAAATTTAATTTTCTCTCTATTAATTAGAAACAAAGTAATAGTTGTTATAATGCTTAGAATGCAATCGTTGCGTTTAAAGATTATCTATATAATATCTTGTAAATTTGTTCTACACGCGAGAATATATACTTTCTATTTATTTCGATAACAAATTGTTACAACAAAATATTATATAATAGAAGTTAAAGAATTCAATGCAACTTCGACGTTCGAATTAATCTTTTAAATTAGAATTAAATTTAACTTTCTAATACTTTATTAATTATATATTTATTTTAAATTGTTAGATTCTTTAATATTTTATTAAATATAATTAAGATTAAATAAAATCTAAGATAAGAATTAAGAAATATTATATAAGTCTTTTGCATTCTTTAGTTTTTTAATTGCTTCTTAAACTAGATTTTCTTTTTTAATATTTCAATATTTTAGATATTAATTTTATTATATAAGTTAATAGATATTTATTTATTTAAATTGCAACTTAAGCAATATAGTTTAAAATAAATCTTGTTTTATTTTGCAAAACTTATTTTATTAATTATTTTATTATTAAAATATAGCAATACGATTCTTTAATAACAATTGTTTAAAACGTTAATTAGCTCTTATATATTCTTTTTAAGATTGCAACAATATATAGTATCTAGCTTATTTATTAATTTAATTGCATTATTTTTATTAAGATTTTACTCTAATTGCAAATTATTTTTATTAAGACTTATTATTTAATTATTAATATTATTTTCTTCTTTAAATGCTTTGTTATTAGTATTATTTACTTCTTCGATAATTGTAATAAAGTAAATATTAATATTTTTGCAATTAATTAATACTTTAAGAATTTAAGACTTTATATATTACTTTAAATATAATATTATAAAATATATTTACTTCTTAATATATCGATTTGCACATTTAAGATACTAATATATTTAATTGATATTTTTGAATACAAGTTATTAAATAACTTGTTTAATATTTAAATTTTTTACTTCTATTTTATAGATTTTAATACAAATTAGAATTCTAAAAAATAAGTATAAATACAATCTTTTCTTAAAAATATATTAAATATATTTCTTGTTATTTTTAATTATTAACATTATTAAGAGAAGCATTTATTAAATAACTTTTTTTAAATACTTGAAATATCTTATTTATTGTTGAAAGAACTTGCAAGCTTAAAGTATTAAATTGATATTATTTATATATATTATTATTTTTAATATATCGAATGCGCTTTGCAAGATATTTAATAAAAAAAATTAAAAATCTAATATATTCTTAATTATCTTCTTTATTTTAATGAATTGCAAGAATATCTTAAAATAATCTAATAATATTTATAGTATTTTAATTTATTTGTTAACTTATATTAACTTCGAATTATTTTCTCGATCTTGTTATTTAAGATAACAAATATTCTTAATATTAAAATCTTAATTAACAATTGTATTTAAAGTATATCAAGATTTGTATATTTAACTTTAAACTTTTATTACTCTTTAATTAAATAAAATTTATTAATAATTAATATATATAGTTTGTAGATTAATCGTTAAGTCAAGAATCGATATTAACTTTCTAATTCGATTTAAATACTTAATATTAACATCGTAATCTAATTTAAATACTTGATATCAACATCGTAATTTAACTTGATATTAACTCGATTTTTAACTTGATTTAAGTTATTGATCTAAATCGCTAAGCAATCGAAAATATCGTTATAATGTTAAGAATTTCTATTTTTAAATCTATTACGTCACAACTTTCGAGAGATTTATGCATCAAAAACAAAACAATTTTCTTCTTCTTTATTATTTTCTCGTTATTTACATTATTTTATTGCATTATTTTATATTGCATTATTTTATTACATTACTAATATTTATCTTTAGATAATTTATTGTTGTTATTAAGATTATTGTTTTTTGCAAAATATATTGCAAAATGTTTAATTCTAACAATGTATACAATTTATTAATATTTTCGATTAAGAAAGAGTTTAGTTTCTCGATGTTGCACAACTTAATCTTAAGTAGTCTTTATTTTAATTAATTCGCAAGTCAAAACTTATAAGATATTAATTAATTCTTTTTTAAGAAGAAAAAAGCTCTTCAAGAAGCAATCGATAAAATTCGTCAAAATAGTTCTCTTTTAAAATTAAGAGAAAACAACGAATATCTTAAGTAAAGTCTTAATATTGATAGTTAATTTTAATAATAATAATTACAAACATTTATTAACAAAAGTGTTACAAACAAGATTTAAAAAAAATTAAATTTACTTTAAACTAAAAAGATTAAAGCAAATAAATAATTTAATGTTTAAAACATTTTTGTTCAAATAATCTTAATATTAGAAGAATATTTTAAGATAGCATGCAAGAATTGTCTCAAAATTCTAGATTATTCTATAACTATAAGTAACTCTAATACAATTAATATGTTCAAATATCGCAAAATAGTTGCTTGCAAGAAACGAAAACAATTTAATTCTCTTTTATAATTTAAGTTAACTTTTAATTATATAAGTTTAATTTAATAATGCAAATAAATAATGCAAAGTTAATAAATTAATAGAAGAAAAATTATATTAACTTAACGTCTTAATTTAATTAATAAAATTAAAAATAAATATTGTGCAAGATCTTTGTTGTCTTAAATCTATCTTTTTGAATTATCGAAAATAAGTATTTTTAACAATTATTGCAAATACTTTGCTTAGATTTTACTCTTGTGCATCGCACTAAATTGTTATTTATAATTTTCTTAAAATACAATAATATTTGTATTAAGATAAAGCAAGATTTAAAAGAGTTACGATGTATATTTATTACGTTAGATGTATAATTTAGTTCTTAAAAGATCGTTTATCTAGAAGTATTAATATATTAGATAAATATTACATTCTAATATTGAAAATATCTTATTAAATTTACGTCTCTTCAAGTTAAATATATTGATCGTTACTTAATGCAAAAGCTTCTTAAAATCTTAAAATATATATATTATTAAAAACAAGCTTTTTAATGTTGTTATAAACAATGCAAGCAACAATAATACTTTAAAAGAAAAACTTGAAAAAACGTTTAATCGATGCGATACTTTATAAGATAAAGCATAGAATTTAATTTCTTATATAACTTATATTATTAATTTCGTAATCTAAAGATTTATTAAAGTTATTAAATTAAAGATTTTAAATAACAACATTATGTTATTATTAAAAGATAATTAAGTTAAAAATGTAATTATAAGCAATAATTTGTGCACTATTATTAAGAAGATATTTTTTAAGTAAGTAATGCAAAAAGATAATGCATTTGCTAATAAATAAATTAGATTCGCACTTTTATAGTTGCTATTAATAGTTTTTCTTAACGAAAGCTTCGCTTTTAAAATTTTTAAATTGAAGCTAGAACAAAGTTTCGAATATTAATACAAGACATTCGTATTTATTAGAATTCTATTTATTTAATGCTTCGACGTACATATTAATTGCGCAATATAATTGATATATAAGTTAACAAAGTCTTAAAAGACTTAAAGATTCAAGCTATTTAATTAGAAAATAACAAATAATTATTAGTATTGTTTGTTAACAATATGTTGTGTTCTTTCTATAAGTTAATCGTAATTGTGTCTAGAATAACTAATGTTAACATGCATTTAAAATTTCGATTATTTAATACTTTTTTTAATTATTTTAATGTTGTTAAAAGGATTATATGCGATAATGTATGTTCTTTAAAAACACTTATTATCAAAGCTTGCGAGTTAACTTTTACAAAACTTGCGAAATATTATTCTAAAACTAAGAACAAAGACGAACTAATATACAATCTTGTTATAATTTTAGATTTTACTCAAAAGTTAAACTTATATTAAGATTAAAACACAAAGAATGTTAAAGAACAAAATTTTAATAAGAATAATTATTCTTATTACGACAAGTACAAGAAAGAGTTTAGAAACTATTTTAGTCGTTATTATAAAAAAAGATTTACGATTTTAAAAATCGAAACGCAACGAACTAGCAAGATTAACAAAATAATGCAAATTAATAATGCAATTATTTATTTGTTAATAATTATATACTTTGTTGCGATAATTATACAAACTTTTCTTTAATAAAATTAACGTTAATCTTTATCTTTAAGCGAAGATAATCGATATCTTTGTATTAACGTTATTGTCAAAAAAAATTTAACATAAAAGTTTTGAAAAAATTACGTTTTAAACTTCTTAAATTAGCTTAAATAATTAAAAACGTTTTTTGTGTTTAATATTCTTTGTAAGCATCGAAAGAATATTTAGTTTTGCTAGAAAAATTTATTAATAAAATCGATTACAAATAACTTTAAAATTGATCGAAAAAATAATGCTTCTTAAGTATTATAACTGTACTATAAATTTAAATTCTAAAGAGATTATTATCGAAGAATAAGACATTTATAGAAGAGAGAAAAACAAGAATTTAATAATTGAAGAATTTAATAATTTTTTTAAAATAAATTTGCAAGATATTTTGCGTTTAATTAGTATCTAGACATTTGATATTATTATATTTGTTAAAGATTTTGCATTGTTAATATATATTTCGAGATAAAATAATTAGAAGATAATATAATTTAGTAATGCAATTTAGTAATGCATTTAAATTACTTATATTGCATTAAATTAATGTATTTAACTTTTTAAAAATTATGCTAAATATTTAGAAATATTAGATTTTTATATATTTTTAAATATAATATTCTTAAATATTAAAGTCTTAATAATTTAATAATAGCGCGTTTAACTTTGCAATAACAATAACATATTATTTACGATATAATTTACAAGAGCATTATTGTGCTATCTAAGATTATATCGTAGATTGTGTGTTATTGTTATTGCAAGTTAAAAAATTAAGAATTCAAATTCTTCTTAAGATATAATAATTTTTTTCTTTTTGTAATCTTTAATAAGATTATATAGAACAAGATTGTTAAACTCTTTAACTAAAAAAATTAAATTAATAATTTAATTCTAACTTTCTAGATAATTTGAATACATTATTATAATGCATTTTTTAATTAATATATTTAATAAAAAAGTGCATAATATAATTGACATATTTATTAGAAAAAATGTATAAATAATGCATCTTTTAATTAATATATTTGATAGAAAAAGTACATAATGTGATTAACATATTTATTAGAAAAAGTGTATAAATAATGCACTTTTTGATAAATATATTTAATAAAAAAAGTACATAAACAATGTATATAATAAGACAATGCGTTTGATAAATAATGTAACAAGATAATATAATTAATAAATCACATAACTAGATAACTTAAATTCTTGCTAATTATTCTTAATCTTAATTATCTTAATTGACTAATTTAAGATTGTTATAATCTTATGCTTAATTTAATTCTTATTGTTATTATCTTCGTCTTTATACTTCGACGACTTATACTTGTTCTTTATTATTTTTGCATTATCTTTGACTATTTTGTACTTAACTTTAATCTTATTATTATTTATTTTAATCAAATTCTTTAATTCGTTATTAATCGAATTAAGAGAATTAATTATTTTACGATTTGCAATATTTTTGTTGCTAGAAAATGTGTTTATAAACTTGTTAAATTTATTAATTACGACTAAATCTTAAGTTGTTTTTAGCTTATTTAGTTCTTTATAATGCAAAATACGTTGCTAAATAATTTGAATAATTAATATTATATATTTCGATATATTAATATTAAATTCGTCGTAATTCGTAGTAGTTTAATACGTGTATTAGTTTTATTTTTTACATTAAACACAATATATACTTGATTAATAGAAGTAGACTTTGTTACGTTTAAATGTTAACTTTTAAATACTATCTTTATAATTATTGCATCAATAATTACTTGCTTTGCAACATTCTTCTTTTTAATTTTCTTTATTAATTTTGTTTCGAAACATTTAGCTATTATATAATTAGCTTTTTGAACATATATGCATTACTTAAATACATTGTTATAAAGATTTTTCTTAACTTATTTATTAATAATTAAGTCTTAAACATTGTTCTTTATATTTATTTATTTATCTTTAAGCGCTTCTTAATAGACATTTGTAGTTCTAAGCTTTGTTAAGCGTTTGTAAAGAGCTATTCGATTTGCGTTTTATTTAATGTACAATAATTTTTGATTTGCGTCTTACATTATAACACAATTTTGACTAACAATTAATTAAGAAAGAATAAAAAGAATTAATATTTTGCGCTTTCGATTAATCTTTATAATAATGTATACAAGTAATGCAAATTAATATTCTTACTTAATTATATAAATTCATGCAATAAGTATTTAAAGATTGTGTTAACTAATGTATAATTTGTGAAAGAGAAAAGTATTGCGATTATAAAGTAAATTTTCGCATTTAAAATTAAAATTAGAATTAAGAATTTTATCTTTATTTAATATTATTATAATTAAAAATTATTACAATTATTATATTATTGCTTCTAATTAAGTTATTCTTTTTATCTTATATTGCAACATAATTAAGCACTTATTTTAATCATTTAATTACATTATTGTTTGTCAACTTAATTATCTTTAAGTGAATATAATTCTTTTAAATAATTAACGTAAACAATTTCTTACTTACAATTTTATAATAACGCGTATTAAATAAACAAATAATGCATTCGAATAATGCATTCTTTATTGCGAATTGCTAATATATTTAATGGAAAATATAAGAAAATTAAGAAATTAACTTGTAATAATATAACATTACGAGATTGCAACAATAAAGAAACTAGCAAAGCAAAAACAAGACTTTATCTAAAAGTATAACGTTTAAAATTTAAAAATAATGCAAACAAGTAATGCAATAAACTATTATTAATTAAGTTTTTGCAATAGAAGAAACGTAAATTTAAGTCTAGAATTGTAATTTTAAAAGAAATTTATTAATATTAAAAGTTTGCGAATTTGTTAATTTCTAAGAGATCTTTCGAAAGACTAGTGCGAGAAATTCTTTAAGATAAATCTTTTAACAATAGATTTAAGAACAAATTAAATAATAAAGATTACAATATTTAGACTTCGACATTTAAAGATATTTTAGAAAACTACTAAAGCGTTTCTAACTAAATTCTTTTCTAGTAAATGTATTATTTATTTGCATTATCGTTAATTCTTTATAACATTTACTAATGTTTTACTTTATGTATGTAGATAGCAATCTACTTGTTAATTACGCAAAGCGTAAGATTATTTAGCAAAAAAATAACGCAATTAATAACGCAATTAATAATCAATTTGAAAATTTACTATAATAATAATAAAAAGTAAACATTTGTCGTAATATTCGAAATTCTAAAATCGAGATATTTTTGTTATATTTAGATAATTAAAATTAAGAATAAATAGCAAGAATACAAGTTATTTAGTTATATAATTTGTTAATTGCATTATCTTGTTGCATTATTTACTAAACGTATTGTTTCGCTACATTTATTAATTATGCACTTTTTCGAACAAATGTGTTAACGAAATTGTTGTTTAATTATACACTTTTTTTAACAAATATATCAACTAAATTGTTATTCGAATATGCATTTTTTTAATAACAATAAAGTTAATCAAAAGATTACAATAATCTTAAACTAGTTATTACACAAATATTAAAGAAATTAAATGCATTATTTAATTGCATTACTATGCAACATTTTAAGAAAAAAATTATAAGATTTAACACACAATTTATGTTTACAAATTCTACTACTAAATCGTTTTATATCTTGACGAGTTGAATTGAAAATTCGAATTGATATTTGATATTAATATCGTAATTCGATTCGAATACTTGATATTAACATTATAACTCGAATTGACTTTTTAATATTAAAATTTTAACTTAACTTAAATCTTGACGAACTAGAAATCTAGTTCGAACTTGATAATTTAACTCGATGCGATTAATCTAATAATTTAAAAGAAAAAGATTTATATTTGAATATTTTATTGTTAAAGTATTAATTAATAGTAATCTTCGAGCTAATGAATATTAGAACAAAACTAATTTAATTATTTTTTTGTTATTTAAATATTAATAATATAGTTAATTGTATATAAAAGTATTTAATTTTATCTTGTTTTGCGTTTTCGAATTATTATTGTTATTATTTAATATTAACAATTTATATTCTAAAATATTATTTAACTTTTTATATTAATTATTCTTTAAAATTAATAATAGTATAATAATTAATATAATCTTTAAAAAATTATATATAAATAATATTATCTAAGATAATAAACTCTTCTTAAAATTAATCTTTATTATAATAATTAAATTGTTAATTATTGCTTGCATTAATTTATTAATTTGTTTTTATTTTGTTTTAAAATTAAAGTAATTTTGCACAATTATTTTAATATACTTTTAATTTATTTGTATTTTTTCGATACTTTTATTATTCTTAAATATATCTATTATTTTTGTATTAATTTATAAAGTATTTAATATATAATAACAATAACAACTAAGTAAATTTAAGCACTTATAAGATCTTCAATTAGTTAATTGCTTAAATAATAGAATTGTAAAAAACTTCGAATATAAAGTATAAAATTTGATTAAGCTTAAAAATTATATAATAAGTACTAAATTTTTCGATTTTTTCGAAAATTACAACTTGAAAACAATAATAAAAATATATTAAATATAAAACATATTTGATTCTAATATTATTAAATAAAGTATAAACAAAAATAGCAAATTAAATAATAATAATACTTATAATAATTATAATTAATATTGTGTTACGCAATAAAGTTAAATAATAATATTCTTAAATTATAAAAGAACAATTTTGATATATTCATTACTTATTAGCAAGAACGTCGATTTTCTCTTAAATTAAATTATGTTGCTCTTAAACTTGTTGCAAAAAGAATCTAAAAACTTGTTATAATATTCTTTATATTAAATTTGAACGTACTTAGATATACTAAAATTTAGTTTAAGTTATTGCGCATAAGTTATTGTCTAGCTTTAACTCTAGCGTTGCTCTAACTTAAGCAAGTAACTAGAGTTGATTTTAGAGTTAAAGATTTTTCTGCAGGCAGGTCTAAGTATTGAGGCAAGAAAAATGCATGACTTTGATCGTCTTCGGCCCGACTATTTGTCCACCCCGGTACGTGTACTTTGATTCGCCCGTATTGTCGATTCCGGCACTGCTCATCTGCAGTTGGACAATCTGGTTGCTTTTGCCCTCTTCCCGGAATACAGCAGCAATCTATAGCCATCTTGATCAGTCTCTCGAACCAGCCGGACATTCGAGATGGGCAAGTTGATGACCCCACGACCGCCTCCTGGCGTCTACAGAGACGAGCCAGATCGCGATGACGCTGCATCAACATCTTCAGCCGTTCTGCTGGAGGATGTGGGGGGCTACTCCGACGCCGATCTGCCAGCATATGAGGACGTTGCTGGCATGGGATTGGATAGACGGAACGCAGTCTCTGTTGACGAAACCCAACAGTTAATGTTTCCATGATAAGGGTCCCCTCGTGCTCAAGCTGATCGCTATGATGCTAGATACCTTACTCAACCCTTCCTTCCCGCCTCACAGCTTTCCCAGGACGAGACCACGACCGTAACGCATTGGCCGGAGTATAGCCAAGACGCTTCAGCTCTTGGAGAAATGCTGGACGAGCAGGCCAAATATCCGCCGATCTTCACTGCCAGAATCAGAGGCACCCATTCGGAAACGATACATAAGAAAGACAAAAAAGAGAAGACCACAGTTACCGATTTCGACATCAGACTGGACATGACACATTTGCTCGTCCCCAATTCTTGCACTCCCGAAAATCTAAGGATACTAGGGTTACGACATGTTTTTCCACAAGACAAAGTCCATCGGGGCTACCGTACGAAGAGTATTGGCCCGGAAGACCTCGAGCCAGGCGCCGATGTCGCTATAGAAGGCTATATTTCGTCTCCATACCCTGTCCGCCACTTCACCCTCCGGCGGCAAATCCTCTACCACGATTCTTCTGCACTAGAGAAGCTTCTCCTCTCTCTAGTCGGCTCAACCAACTATCGGGGACATTTCCAGGTGTCGTTTCCAATCTCACACAACCGGGTCACTGTATATAGTCCCTGTTGGCAGAATCGGCTTCGCGATAAGATATGGCTGCGGTGGATCTTCTATCTTACATTCTTGTGGATCTTCAGTTGGCCATATCTGTGGTTCGTAACAAGGCGCTGGGAGGTGGTTGTAACCCAATTCCCGTACAGCTGCTCTCCGGCATGTGGGAACAGGAAATTTGTCACAAAAAGCGAGAAGGACTTTTTCGAAGAGTGGAGACCAAGCCTCAGACGTGCTGTACTCGGAAAAAGGCAGGGATGGATCGATGAAGAGTACAAGCTTGCAACCGAAGATGCTTTGCGCCTGGCGGGATCCAGTGAGTTGAATAGAGCTCCAAGCACTGGCAATGCGGTTGCCGACGGAGCGTTGGGGTTTCTACAACATGCTGTCACTGTGGGAAGAGATGTCGCTATGGCTGGGGGCTGGGGTGCTGACAGCTAGGCTGTGCTGTTTATATGAGCCATATACACAAAACCATCTTCGAGGAAGAGTTAGGGCGAGGTAATCGCTTTGTGAGTAGCAAAGGTTTCAGTGGTCGATACCAGCACCGAAGATGGCGGTCTAGGTTGCAGCCACTCATGCCACTGCCCCCGACCGTCCACACGAAAAGTGATGGCTTTCCGAAAGGGAGATGTTATATCCGGTTGATGCTGGTTCCGTTGCCATTTCATCACGCAGGCGAAAGCGCGACAGTTCAGGAATGTCTATCAACACCCTACTGCGTTGAAAGGCAAGTTCTTGAGCTCTCATGCCCACCAGCGCTACCTACTAGCAGCGCTACCTACCAATATCCAAATATTCAGACCGTGGCAGATAACCCAAAGGTCCCAAAGCTTATCCGAGTCTTTTGGATGTAGAACGCTAGGGCTAACGATACAGATCGAGAGCTAATTGTGACTGGGATGACGTCTAGAGTTTAGCACTTAACAGTGATTCACCCACATTTTGCCCAGGTGGGTGCTCCAGAAGTGGTCCGGCACCTTTTTTTTGCAGCGGTGCGGCCTCTAATTAAGACAACTCATAATCAAGTCTCTTTTTCTAGCCTTCGTAATCTTGGGCGATAGTTTGCATATGGCAGCTCCGACTTGCCCAGCTTCGGTCCACAAGGTTATGCTCTAGGCATACAGACCGCCCCTTCAACAATTTCCGACACCACTACGACTGCAGCTCCAGAGGGGCGTCTTATCTTCTACTGAGTCAATTTGGAACTGACGCGTCTTCATGTCTCATTCCCAGCACCGACACCTTACCGTATGCACTGGCCGCAGCAGCCTATAGCTTTCTTACTGGCCAATTTGATTTTATGGTGAGACTGAAGGCCGAACTTCAAAGATGCTCTATCGCATTACGGTAGATTCTCACGAGGGCAGAATCGCGGAGGTAATGCCCTATTCGGCTCACAACTGAGTCAAGCCCCCTTCTCGCAGGTAAATGGCTTTGGCCACATCGTCATGACCATATAGAGAGCACGATATGTGCTCATAGCGTATAACTTGCCGGGTCAAGGTCCTTGCATGGCATCAAAAGGAGGTGCAAGGTTCTGTGGGCTATGTATTCCTCTAGGTGTACGTAATGGCCATCTATTCCCCGCTCTTCCGTGTTATAGCATATGAGGCGCGACGGATGCGGCTACCTGATCGAGTATTCTTTGGTCTAATAGTTACCTTCGGGTGTCTCCCCGCTTCTCATCGTTCGTCCGGTCTGGATATTGGCTCTGCCTTTCACCATCCAAGGTCCTTGTGTATTTCATTCTCGATGTACAACAAGAAAGCTACTGTCGTCCCCAAGCCCGCTAGCTCTAAGTCTGAGCGAAGGCTACGGAAGTCGACTAGCAAGTCTTTCTTCTCTCAAAAGAGTCAATGCTTCTGGATGGGCATCAACTGTATAAAAATTCCACTTTTCAAAGGCGCCTTTATCTGCTGCATCTCTATCTACTTTTTAGCCCTCCTCTTCGCCCGCGGGAAGTTTCACACTGCGGGCGTTAGTGGGACTCAGATGCCCCGTTCGCTTACTGGCGACCACAACATTGCATACTGTGGGTTGTATTTTCCACTCGCACTTCTTCCGAGGGGCATCGACCTCGTGCTCTATCTAACAACGCTCTGAGACACTGACTGGAGAGACTGCTCTGGGTCTCCGACTAATAGATATCAGAGGTGATATTGGGGCTAATACACAAAAGCAGAGCTTGTCAAAAGCTTTGCTTCGAAACGATGTCTTTCGATACTTGTGCTCAGATGGTCTTGCTCTGGGTTGAGTGGGTGTTCCAAGCATATAGGCGATACCATGAAGCACTACGAAGCACCGATTCTTTGCTGCGTCTCAACTGCAACCTCGATCACTGCTGTTACATCTTCCATTCGCGTTAATTACCTTCCTGGATGGTCCGATCTCATATTGGGATGATATTGGTTTCTTTTTGGTTTCAAGTCAATAGTCGCGTTCGTCATCCGTAGTGCCTGGTTATCAATTGGTGGACATTAGCGGTCGAACTTTCGCCAGACCCACAACTGTGCTCGGTATCTCGTGGCTCTTGCAGAGTAATATCATTGTTAGCCAGGAAGAGTATCTCCCCTCCTGATATCGTTACACCTCTGCTCCGCCAAGTAATTGATGTCCGCGTCACTACTTGTCCACTAGAAAGCATCAAGTATATCGACAGCTATTACCCACCCCACACCATCGTCCCGGGAGCTCTAATCCAGCGCAAAATTCCACCAAGATCCAGACGCTCGTTGCTCTCAACTGCTCAACGGTCATGGCAGCTAGCTCTCTTGTCTGATCGAACTCTTGCAGAAAACACCCACGAGGTGCAAGCCGTCCATTCACTATCTAACAAAGATGTCCGGTAATTCCATCGAAATTCCTCCTACCTGTCCAACGTACTGCCGCCTAACCTCGAATTCAGCGACGTCTTTGCCGAAGACGGAGTCTACATCCTCGCGGACCGTAAAGCTAAAGATTATTTTAATACGTCGAAAAAGCGGACAGCCTCGCTCTCCCGCCCCTTTAATCTTACCGCATATGATAATTACGTTGTACATTTGTGCTGATGTTTTCTTGACCCCTGCAATCCAAGCCCTCCGAGAGAAGTCAATGCAAGATATCCCCCACCGCGACTACAGTCCCATCTAGATCTTCAGCTACGGCATCCATAAAAACGACACGAGATTCAAAATCCTGGGTACAATTACATGAACGTATCTGGGAATTCAGGAGACTGGGTCTCACGTTGCAAATTGGTGAAGCGAGATGATGGGGTGGTCAAGTGCAATTACTACCAGATCTTCACGGTATATGCGAATTGCTGCTTGGTTCCTAGTGTGGAAATTGTGGGATTGATTATGTGTTGCACTGAAATAGAGCACGGCGTTTTATATTAAAAGAGAGAAGGAGAGGCGATGGATTGCATACAGATGGATGGAGCCTAAGGGTAGTATCTATGCGGATTGCGAAATTATCTTTCGGAATATAATTGATTTCTGAATTAATTCGTGGACACAAAGCAACGGTACAATATTCTCGTTAGACTTCACTGAGCACGAATCTTTCGCTGCAAATCACGGATGCCTATTATCTCCGAGTCTGATACGGTTCGCTATTTGCGTAGCATGTTGTATCTTCTTGGCTTTCCGTTATGGGAGAGAGAGGTCTTTTGTGTCTCCTGTGTTTGCTCTATTGAAATCCGTATATGGTAACCGACATTCGGACTTACTTTTTACGATTTCGACGTAGTTCATTGGGTCCTTACCATGTAAAGGTCTATTCTATGTCTTACACCACACCAGACGCTGTGAATCATACCAGATGATCACCTAAAGTCCCAGTATGTTTATAGCCATCTATCTACCGCTCTAAACTCATTCTTCCAGCCCTTGCGACCAGAAGGTAGTCCCAAGGCCTTGCATTTCCTATCCAAGAATTGTTCACTTCCTATTTACGTTGACCAGAGAGTCCGAGGGAGCTATCCTTCCGTGCGGATCAACCGGACAGGACATATACTTCATGGTATTCCAGTTGTTGTCGATGATACCCTTGTTTTCATACGATTTCTGCCAGACACCCAGATCAGCTGTCATGCAAATTGCACCAAGCCCACGTGGGAGAGAAGGAAAACCCACCCCGCTGAATTCAACCGTCGCAGATCCCGTACCCGGTCCGGACCCCTCGCTACCGTGTGAAAGCTCGATGTCAATTGGGGATCCATCGTTGAGGATGATGAAGCTACCACGTCGGAATCAGCAAAGTCACGACCTAGGGAGCCAGGAATGAAGGTGGGGGATACAAGGGGGAACTTACTCAATGATAACCTCTCCTATGCCCCCATGACTATCCCATGTGATCTTCGTGGTTGAGACGGCCGCTCCGGGTGGAGGTGGGTTCTGCGGATCGCGTATAATGTAGGCCGATGGAGTCAGGATCCCAATCTCCCCCCAGTTGGACGTGATTGTCAACCGAGCGGTCGTCAGATGCTCCTCCGGGTTTTCCACGATCCACTGATAGGCCTTGTCGACATCGGACCCCCGGCGCGCGACGTCAGCATCCACCGCCCAGTTCATGATATCCCAAAGGGCTGCGGTTTGGAACCTAACGACGTTTGGATTGGTCAGCGCCGTGTGAATCCATGCCTGGTAGCTGTCGTAGACCTCGGAGCCGCCCTGCTCGGGGTTGGAACCAATGTTGCCGCAGAGTTGCGGACTGCCACCGAGGCAGGAGCAGGTTTTCTGGACGGATTCTGAGAAGGATTGGAATTGCGATTCGGTCTTGATACCAGCGTTGACTTTGCCGCCGGTGGTGATGCCGTTGAATTCGGCGCCGACGTCGAGCCTGAATTCTTTGTCGACTGATGTGTCGTCATTGTCCGCCCAGACGTTCTGTAGGCAAGGTTAAACGTACAAAAGAATTACGGAGGGGCCACTCACCAACTGTATTCGTCCGCCATAGTTGACGCCTGTAATAATATGACTACCGATAGTGGAGAACAAAGATCTATACTGTTCGATGACATCTGGCTTTCTAGGGTCCCACTTGGGGATCCGATCCATGGTACGGCTTAAGAATTTCTCGTCGACATAATGACCATAATTCGATACTTTGACGTCCAACAAGAGGGCATTGTAATTGAACAGATCGTACTGATAACTTTTCGAGAACGCCTTCCTAATGGCATAGCTGGCGGAGATGTCGCCCTGGACGGCCATATAGCTTCCTGCTAGGGAAGAATCAAGACTGAGATCATGAGCGGCTTGTTCGCCGCCTTTGTAAAGCACTTGATTCTCTGGTGTGTAGATTAATTATTCATCCTAAAGCTGAGTAAGGGCCGGCATTTACCTCCGGTGACAGTCACGCTTGGGCTCACGTCGACATTATCTGGGACAACCCATGTAACGCCGTTGTGCTCTTGCTCAGTGCCACCATCCATGATTGTGATAACGCGAGTATGTGAAAGAACTGAACTGGCGACCTGGATTCTCAGTCACGGCGAGAGACAAGGGCAGATATATCTGTTACGTACAGAAACCATATCCACTGATCAAAGGCTTCGATTAGCATTGTTTAAGGAGGTTTATCGCACTATGTTCAGATATCGACCAGATCAAAGCCATCGAGATAGACATACTCGGGGTGATTGTGATCATATTAAGACCGTAACCAAGCCAAGAAGCCGGTGGGAACTTGGAATTGGAGGTATCAAACTTATGGGTGATGTCAATCCCATTGGCAATTGTGCGAGTACCAGGGGCCGCGGAGTTGGAGCCAAGACCAGGAAGCTCGCCATACTTGGACGCTGTGCTGTTTGGGCCCTGAAACAAGTTGCTGGCATTGAGCGCCGAGTACATCGTAGGGGCTCGTAGAATCCGCATGATGGCGTGGCTTACAAGGACCGAGAAGTGACTTGCTGTCAAAGGTCTTCAACAAGTCTGAAAAGAAGCCGATTCCAACGTAGCTGTATGGAAGACAATTCATATAGACAGATGAGGAAAATTTGAGATCTCTGTGCAACTCCGCTAGAAACGTCGCTCTGTTCTAGCGAACCGCTTTCGATATATCCTTCTGAGACGATGCGATCCCCACTGAGTATTGGCGACCCTTGAGGCTCTTAAAGAGTGGATATAGCCCAGCCTTTCTTTATAGGCGAAGTCGTAGAGGCGACGAACTTTACCGCAGAACGAACTACCACTAACCGCAAGTCAAACTTAATGGTAAAAGGTATACAAGTTAGGCACTCCATACATATTCCCTCTCCAGGGTAAGTATAAGACTGAGTAGTGAGACCAAGCAGAAACAAGCTCGCTGTGCCATTGTATAAGCTATTCCAGTGCGCTTCTGACATGTCAAGCTGTTGAGCGCTTAACGTGCAGCTTTCCGTGTCGTCGGCAGAAGGCTATACGCGTTCTATGCCTTGCAAGGCCAATCAGAGCATAATGCTTATGAAGCGCGATTACTTCTTTCCGGGACAGGATGTTTGACAGACAAAATATCCAATGATGTGATTCCATCGAACAAGCATCGATAGGTGGAAATTGAGAAACTGAGAGATTTATGAGTTCCCAGCGATCTGCATCCCATTCACCCCCACTGAATTGAGCCTCGCGTGCCGGACGACGAAAGAAGCACGTGAACATATATCAAATAATGAGCATACTCGCCATGGCAACATAGGCCTGCCAGGTAAGGAGTTGCCGCAGGAATGAAGTCAAGTAGCCATCATCGACTCCTCGGGATCGATTGCGCCATGAGGCATCGAGTTTTGTCGCTGTCGTTGTGGATCTCCTCAACAGCTCCTTCCCCCATTCGAAAACCCAGACAGTGAGCTGTCGAAATCAGGTCTGATCATCATAGTGTAGACCCCTTTGCAATAGCCGTGTAGCGTGTAGCCTACCCTACTGGTGAGGGGTTTCAGGAGGGATCGTGGGCCGTGCCTAGATGGGTACTTTAGTACTTGATATTACTTGACAGACTGCGAGCATTGAATTGAATGCCGCGGGCAAGGCTCTAGGAGGCTGCGAGCTATCCAAAAATTCGAGCCAGACTATCAGGGTTTTCTTGTAGTTCGGAAGCTGTTGTATACCGAGAGCTGTGAGAAGAGATCAGAGCCTTGAGAAGACTTCATGCCTTATCTGATCCAAGCCAGTTGAACAGTCATCCTGACCAAATGCGACTTGCTAATTTTGCTGTTGCAAACATAAAACTCTGCCCGGGCAAGCGGAAAGACTCGCCGTCTGTCATAATCCATCTCGATTTATTTATTCGATTACTCTACCAACAGGCAAGCTCGGCAGCCTGCACCATCCGCACCCCTGGCTCCATACAGATTGACCTGCAGTTCACGAGGCAAGTCAGATCAGACGAGAGCTCACAGGCGGAGAAGATCTAGCATCCATGGCTTTTTACGCCAGGAAAGCCAATCGCTAAACCAAGTGAACAGAAAAAGGAGTGACAGGTCGCCGTGCAGTCTCCTCCAGCGGGCAAATAAAGATCAAATCTTACTTCCCCAAGAAATAGTGCTTCGAACCGATGTCCTGTTTCTAAACCCCTATAATGCCTTGCTGAGGAGCTTGATGGTGTTGAGGTACTGCTTGGGCACGGCAAAGTCTTGCGCCGTCATGGTCTTTAATCTAGGCTCGGGCCTCTTGTTGATAAAAAGTCAATTACCTCCATTTTGCATTAGAAGCTCTGTCATTGCAACACGATTCCGTAAGACGGCCCGTAAAACGTCTTAGTGCAAAGTTTTCCGGCCTTCGGTGTTAGGTTTCATCTTGGGATTAATTCTCAGCAATGCCGATACTGCAGCGAAGTCGGTTGCGCTCAACGTGCTCCGCGAAATCTATTGAGGCCGTCACATATGGTCGACGGGTCAATTTGCCCAACGATAATCCTGATGGATGCCGAGTATGCACCTCCGCGATCTAGTCGCCGCAGGATGTTTTTTTTTTTGATATTGGAATTGCGCGGATCGATAGCTGCGCTGCTTCAAAACAAGAGTTGGAGAACCAATGCTAGGTCGAGGCAAAAAGCTCTGAAGGTAGCTTGTACTGCTCCAGGCTTTGAAGAAGACATTGCTGCACCGGCTCCGAGTATAGCTTGTAAAGCGGGCCAGTCTCTAGGTGCTACAGCGCATGAGCGGCGCCTCCCCTTAATTGTCTCTTGCGGTGAGTTCGTTACCCAATTGAAACAACCCACGAACGACATTCGCGAACTCTCGCTCGGCCGCATCATATATAACAGTTTTCCTTATTCATTGCGTGAAGTGACAATACTTCAACTGTGTTGTACGAGCATCCTAATCACTTGAGATTGATTCACAGAGGATGCTCGATGTAGTGGTGAAATACCGTTCTACTTGGTTTCGTGGAAGAAAAAACTTCCGACCGTGCAAGAGCAAGCGCTACGCATCCAAGTCGTTGTGTCTCGTCAAGGTCCGCACCTTGATCAAGTAGAGAAGTTGCCAAACCGTCTAGACCGAAATTTGTAACGACTACCAATGGAGAAAGAATCGGAAAGTATTTACCTTGCTTGAGTTCGAAGGTAGAAATTGTTGCGAAATTGATTGACGAGCAATGGAGTGGCGCTTGATATGTGGCATGCCATCCGCATACTCCGTTAATCCAAGAGGTCTTAGTTGCAGTCTCTGACATTTCCACTCGGCAGAGCATGGTGAACCCAGTAATGGCTAATGTACTCCAAGAAATAGTCCCGCTGTACCAGCGTGTAGGAGAGTTTCACATCAGCTAGGCCTTTCCATATATGTGTGGCGGTTGGAAAAGAAGTAGTCTTGCGCATCCTAATGCACCATTTTCTTCTCTCGATCCATTGTAACCAGGCCCGCGCGTGAGTAGACAATATCATCAACATTGATATCGCGTGCTTTCACAAGCCGTTGATGTGACACAGTTGGTTCGACGATTGGTGTGCTGAGACTCTAGAATCACCAACGACCGCCTGGCGTAGGGTAACTAGATTAGCATCCTTCGCGCCTGGGCAGCAAGCTCGTTATCCTGATCCTCAATTCGCAGCATCCCATCGTCAGAGTTTGCCTTTAGCTGCCAAGGCAATTGCTCTAGGGTAGTGTTCAGTGCTGCGGTGGCAGTTAATTTCGCGACAGAGCCCAGACGGAGGAGAACGCGCGGGATGTGTCAATCCTCTTGGCTTTGACAACATGGCGGATCTTAGCAATCGTGATGATGAAGGAAAAGACACAAAAGCGGCTGGTGAAGCTCGTCAATCTTTGGAGGCGCTTATCCATTTGCAGCTAAGTCCCAGGGATAGCTAAGCTGGGAATCGTTCTTGGAAGGTAAGCCGACAGATCTCCAGCTCGGGTCATCTAGGTAGAACCGCCTGTCAACTGATCTCATGGACAATGCAAGTCAGCAATGATGGATGACCCTTCTTTCAACTTGATCTTTACTATACTCAATATCAGGCCGGGGATCAGATCCAACAAGAAAATCTATGGGCGTACCGCTCCCGATCGAAAGCAAAGCTCCATTCGCTCGCCCTGCACCCTTCACCCTACCCGATCAAATCTCACTCTGGATCAAGACCTTGATCGCCCCAGTCTTCGAACTGTCCGCACTCGTATTGAACGCGCTGACCGCATCTTCGAGGCTGAACCGATGCGTGACCAGCCGCTTCATGTCAAGCACGCCGCTCTGCACGAGGCGGATGGCGCGCGGCCAGGTGTTGGAGTAGCGGTACTGGAACTGGAGGTCGATTTCTTGGGTGCTAAGACGCATGAATGGGATCTTCATGTCTGGCTTGCCAACGCCGATAACGAAGACTTTGCCGCCGAATTTGACGGAGTAGATCTGGGGGTGTTCGGTCAGCATAATGTCGCAATTTATGAGCTTGGTGGGTCATTGCGAATGCGCAATGCTATGACATGGAAGCGATAAAAGAGCGCTGACTCACAGCGGCATTGATTGAGGACTCGACACCTGAGCATTCCAACGCAACGGCCAATTGGCCGCCTGCTAGCTTTGACATGGCAGCCCCTGCGTCCTCCATGGAGACACCTGGCTCTACCTTGTATGTTCTCACACGGGGACAGATCTCTTTGGCAACATCGAGCCGCCCTTGGTCGATGTCGGTGATGACGATAGGTTCCGCACCGGCCGCAGCACAGCACAGGAGACTCATAAGCCCAATAGGCCCAGCGCCACAGATCAGAACAGGGTCGCCCAGAGCAACCTTCGCTCGCTCCATGCCTGCCAGGCTGACACTCAATGGCTCGAGCATAGCGCCATCCTCATAGCTCATATCGCCAATTTTATGACACCAAGCCGCGGAATGATTCACGTAACGGCGAAGAAGACCATCAACAGGAGGCGTCGACATGAAGCGCATCTTTAGACAGCCATTGTATCGTCCACTCAGACATGGCTCGCACTCATTGCAGATCGAGGATGGCTCAACGGCCACACGATCGCCAACTTTGTGAGTCATCACAGATGGATGGACAGCAATGACTTCTCCGGCTGATTCGTGGCCTAGAATGTGATCGTGCTCGACCACCATGGGACCAATGCGGCCATGACGCCAGAAGTGGATGTCTGAGCTATGGACTGTTCAGCCCCATATTCGGCGCACAGGCGACCTTTCCTGCGTCGTACAGGCTGCGGCTCTCTTGTACTTCGGAAAGGATATACACACCCACAAATCCCGGTACTCTTTATGGCGATGGTGACTTCGCCTTCCTTCAACGCCTGCCCACTCTTCACCTCTTCGACACTAGGCCCACTCTCTTCTACCCACAACTTGTGCTCTGGGTTGCAGTATACCCCGATGTTTGGCTTGGTAGCCGATGGCATAGCCGTGGGAGTGGCTAGTAGACGAATGGGCTTGTACGTCGTCTGAACTCTTTGCCGGAGTAAGGAATGAGTGTTTGAGGTGCACAACTGGGAACGACATGGTCGATGGAGCGCGGAGCGGACAAGAGGCGAAATACGAGACATGGTGGAAATTTAGAAAAAGGTGCAAGAGACGCCCAGGAAAGAACGACGCTCGATCGTCGCGACTGAAGAAGCTGAAGCGAGAAGGGGAGAACTGTCAAGACGACCTTGGACGAGAGAGGAGAAAAAGCTTTGGAGGAGAAGCACTTACTGTCCACCGCTACGCTGCAGGTTGGTTGCTTCTACCCGCAACTCCTAGCTGTCACGCAACTCTGGAGGGGTAGAATCTGGGGCTTTTAGTCGCGAAGAATTCTCTAGTCAACTGCCCTGCATAGTCGACGCAGCTTCTTGCGTGCTTCCTGCTGTATACCCGCGCCAATTGCGTGCGGGTGTGGGGGTGGGTCAGGAGGTTAGCACCAGACCCAACGCTTGCGACCGCAAGAACAGGCCGAATCCACAGGGTACGAGTACTCGTACAAGCGCAGTATGAAACATTTGTAAAACATGCTGTGAAAGCCATCATGAAGAGCACCCATCTGAGAAATAATATCAAGAGTCTGATCTGACTTAGAAGTACTTGACCAGATAGGAATAGAATACTTTAGGTTAAGGTACCTTCAGACTTCCGCGATGTCGCGCAGATTGCCCCCACGATGGCGGGGCATTAGCCATTGATCTAGGCCACGGCGGGCTTGAATCTGTGACTTCTCGAAACGTAAACTCCCCTTGATTTCCGGGCTTCAATCACCGCTAGGAATCGGTTGTTCGCCGAAAGAGCGAAGAAACTTGGGACGAGCCAACATGCGCGCTAAACTTGTTTGGTCAATCTATCATCAGGTTTTTACCCCTTGCGGATGCGTGTGGAACTCCTTCCCTTTTTGTTTATTACCTTTGGTCCTCGGACTATGTCAGAGAGAGTCTTAAGTAAGTTACCACTTCAGCAATGGGCCATCACTGGACTTCCTATACATTCCTATTCCATCAACACGTCTTGCAACGAAGCAATTGGCACTGTCTCGCCAGCTTCTAGCATTGGCGCCCAGCGCATGGAATTGTCCAGTATTTCTGGTCTTTGTCGTACTTTGGTTCAGAGAAAGTAGGTATGATGTCCTTGAGAGTACCCAACTTGATACTGAAGGTTGCCATGTCTGTGAGAGCATGTCTGACTTGCGGCGCACGGTTGTTAAAGTGCGATGATGCTTTCGTACACTAGATGAAGCTTATGTTGGTCTCTTGTCAATTAATTTGTCTTTGAACGAGTAGATGAAATTTTGCAGACACGGAATCTCGCTGGTGCGTCTTCTTACGACGCTGAATAATTCAGTACTGTTGCTTGGTCGGTCGGAACCTGGTAGGAGATTTTCGTGGAAGCCAAAAAGAGCTATTGCGGCACAGTAGCACCATTATTGAAAGAATGAAAACAACTCCACTTTGGAAACGGACGATCATTTAGAAGCTGGGATGGCGCCAATGGTCTCTTCGAAGGGCGAAAGTTCTTAAACCATGTCCATGTTATATGGAGCTGTGAAGATTGTGACTTCTGCATGCTTTGCGAGAAGTTCAGGTCATTTAATGCGGCTGGCATAGAGCACTCCTCCGTATTTCCCAAATCAAGAAAATGTTCCGTTCGTCGTTCAGACTCTTTTTCAGAGCCCTGACGACTGAGTAAAACAATGCTTTGCCTATTGACCTTCTTGATTGTGGGCCCACAAGGGCTGAGCGGCCCATTGTCATTTCGTTAAAACGTTCTCTTGTCCAAGTACTGAGGAAAAGTGCACCACTCCCTGCCACCGCATGGGACATTTCATGCAGCGCCAGCCACCAGTCGCGAGCTCAGTGCGGTCCGAAGACGTATACCAATGGCGTGCGGGTAATGGTGCAATGTTTTTCGATGCCATCGCAGTGTTCCCAAGCTCAAAGGTGGTCATTTCCCACCCGCTCCTGCCCGACAGTGTGTCATCGTAGCCTGGGGGAGAACCCCTTGGCTATGAGCGCTTTCGAACCATTCCCAGACTCTTTCGGCTTTTTACCCATCTTCTGTCATCTGAACCGTGATCCAGTACTTTTTTTGGTATTTCCTCAACTCTGTGTCTGCTTAGCTTGCCGCCCACAGCAGGACCTTTGGAGTCTCTGCATCGATTGTGATATGCTCGTCTTAGATACTCAGGATGCTAATCACGGAACGCAGGCATCAAATGTAGGATCAGTGCGCTGACATGTCGAGTGGCGGCCTCTCCAGAGAGGTGGGCAGTAGAGAACAGTCGTTGAAACGGGGTGCAAGGATTGCGTCAATATTCCTGAAGACGTGGCTCGTGACGATATTCTGTGTTTCATCCACGAGTGTCAGGCGGCATGGAGACAAGCTCGAGCTTGGGGAGTTATAACTTTGAGGGACGACCGGAGCGTCATTTTAGTACATGTAAAGTAGGCTGTTCGGGGCCTTGGAGGCGGCAACGGGCTGGACCGCGCGCCTGGTCTAGGCTTGAATCCCTTCCATACTCGTGTTTCCCATTTTGCTGATTCAAGGGAGCCGGAACATGACTGTTCATTATAAGCAGCGTTCGCTGTACGCGTAGGTCATCTCTTACGGTTTACTATCGCCGGCGTAGTTCTCATACTGGCATCCTATCTCACTTGGCGAAAGCTACTTAAGCTCCAAGCAGCTCGAACTCAAGAACTGCTTTCTGGACCTACTATCGTCTTCCTTCCTCCCTATCGTCTACTAAAGTCTCTGTACGTGATTTTCAAATAGCAATGATTCTACTGTGAACGTATTCTGTAAAATAAGCCATGTCCAGCTCACCAGCTAACCAAGTCTTCTGCGACAACTGCAAAACTTCCTCGCCCTTGACTCCTTCCGAAGTATCAGATTTGTCATGGCCCGAAAGCCTCCAACACCATGTCTCTAGCTGGCTCCTCAGCCCCGTGCGGTGGCCATTTGGCTATCTCATAGCAAGTCCTTACTCCCCACTGCAGGTGGAAAGGATCCTCCCCGGCCGGAATTGGAGAGATGCATTCGAAGACTTGCTCGCTCTCGAGACTCGGGGGGCGATGATCGACCCTGAAGTCAGAGCGCGAGAGATGGAGACCGCTAAAGCTATTCGCTCCAGCCAGGCCGCGGAGAGGATACAGAAATTGAATGAGCTGTACTGGCGCTCCGTTGCTGATATAGACTTGATGGAGCAATGTTTGGCAGTCGCGAAGAGGCGACAGCACCAAAAGCTGATAGAAGTGAATGCATCTTTCATCGAACGAGAGCACCAGAAAATACAACGCCGTTTCGCATTCACGAAGAACATCCACTCCAGTGTCAATGACCCACCTCCCATGACCAGAATCTCAAGCGCGTATTGCAAGACCTATGGACACTGGATGGCATCTTTAGCCACCAGCGGCGCCTGCCCAGGTTGGACCTCTCTATTGACGAATTCAGCCGATGGCGCGTGGTGGCATTTTGTTAGAAGAAGTGTTGCAACCCAAGCAGCAATTCCGGGTCCGAGCCTCTCCGTTACCGAGAAGGAGCTCTCGGAGTTTTTCACGGATGGGAAGTTCTTCGGGGTGCAAGACCCTAGCCCATCGCCCCACGACCAGAACACCGTTGATGCGGCTCCTCAAGAAAGGGAAGATGCCTTACGGATCGCAGCTAGCGTTACTGAGGACGAGATCGGACATCACTTTAGCCGATGGGCTCTACGTCCAAAAGCCACGATTCTCCAACAAACCGTGTTCTCCGAGTCAATCGACAAAACCCAGTCGAAAGCTGGAGGATTTAAAGTAGTGATTATCACTCAATTCACGGACGGACGAAAGGAAACAAATGAGATCGTGGACGACACAAGCGCGGTCTTGATTGACGTGGAGAGGGCGGTGGGAGATATCTCCGACCGCAACCATGGGCTCGATCAAGAGTCTTATGCGGACGGCAAGGAAGAGAGAGAGTGGAGGGTGAACATGCTTGCAATGGTTGAAGCTACTGTCGACGATGAGGTAGATCTAGGGATCGATATCGAAAAAGGTGCAGGGAGCGTGTGACCTGGAGTCTCCGCTGAAGCTGATCAGGCCGACAAAAGGAAGGAGCAGAGGATGTCAAGAGTGAGCTCTTGGAGGAAGTTAAGGAAAAAGGTCAACAAGAATTGCAATGAATCACGACCTCGGTGACTTTCGGCTATGTATTTTCTGAACCTTTTCGAGGTGTGGAAAAGCTTTGTGGGCCAAGTATCATTAAAATTTAGTCAAGTACCAAGCCAATTTCATCAACGAAAGGGTTCCTTGATTCAACTGGTTTTGCTCTGAAGCGTAAGAATATTACGTGTGGCTCACCGGCCATGTACCTCGAAACCATGAAACTGGATTGTCAAATCGAATTCAATTGTCAGCGTGGCTTCTCGAAAGCAAAGGAAGTTACTTCTCCGACGTGTATTTGTCTGGGCGTTGCCATGCTCCGACAATCCAGCGATCGGCGGCTTATCAAGTCATAGTCACATACATTTGTGAGAGGTCTGACGTCGGGGAGTCACTCACCTGTCGTGAATCTTCTGTTTCTCCTCAGGCGCTGTGCTCTGATTACATGTACCAACATTTACCCTCCGGAATCAAGTTCGTATACTAGCGACGCCTAATTTCATCAGGTCTCTCGCCATCCGCGAACACCTAGCTATTGCTAGCTGGGACGACCTCTTGAAGATCAAAGTCTCGTCCGTTACTTTATAATAAGATGGCTAGACAATATCCGGCAGAACGGTCGTCTCTGCGCAAAAACAGGTTCCACGTTCATGTAATTCTCTGCCCCGGTACGACTGACGCTCAGTGGTTCAAGTGTTGCCAGACGAGCCTTCGCTTTACGAACCTCATCGGTACGCCTTTTTGCTCGAAATTTCTTCCACCTTCGTTCTCTCCCCCCCTAAGACCTCTTACTGGTATGTAGTGCTGGACGAGTACCATTCGACGTCCAGAACAGATGCCCACTACGGATTAGACCCTTAGACCGACGATGTACGATGATGGATGCTTGGATGACGTCCAGGTCGACCGACTGGTTTGCTTCCGGGAGTCGTTATTAGACTGGACTATACTGTGCTGAACCACTGTTGTCCAAGTCTTTGAGCGGCACAAACGAGCATTCTCGTCAAAACCCGGTCTGCGTGGCTTGGCAAGGTTGTCGCGGCCACTTCTTCGCGGATATATATCCAAAGGACGATAGATATGTGTCTTAGTGATACGCACTCAGCGAGAATTTTTGCTAAAAATGGTTACTAATATTCTGCAGAGTAAAGACAGTGCGAACCCAGGACGGCAATGAAGAATACCTATTTATCTGAGCATCAAATGTTCGTTGTCGTGGACACTGTTGGCCATGAACGATTGTTCGCCGTCATAGCATTGGGAGTCATTAATGCCACGACATTGAATGGATCGTTAGATCTAGGCTTGCCGCTCTGGCGTTGCTAATGATATAGGGGCTTGAGTCAAGGATTAGACATGCGATATTCAAAATCAGCACAGGGCTTGGCAGAGCATAGCTGTCCAGCTCGCTGCTCCCTACTCCGTATGGCGCTGGACTCTGAGCTGGGATGTTGCGCAAGCCAGCTGAGGGGAATGTGAAGGGTACGAGTACAACTGTTACGTTACTGTGGAATGGGTAGTGTAAGAGATCGCATCGACCGATGCCAAAAGTTGGCGCCAGATTGAGTCAAGCTGTTTCAGTACAAAGCTAGTACAAAGCTTCTCCCAGCGCTCTTCGAAATTTGATGCCACTTTCGGACTGAATTTGATCGTGTGACGGAGTGGCAAACCAGTGCGATGGTCAAGCTCGATTTCCCCAGACTCAGGACCGGTCGATGCTCGGCAAGAAAGTCCACCGGTTGTTGACGCGACAGGAAGAGCATGTTTCGCACCAGATCGTTGGTGTGGGGCACAGTATATGTTGGTTCTCATGACATAATTGAATACGAAATACTTCTACTCTTCTGTCGTCCTCAACAATTAGAAGCTGAAACAAGCCGGCTTAAACGCGAAGGATCAGCGCCGAAAGATCTCGGCTTGGTGATTGATCGTAGCTTAATCGCACATTTATTACTCTACACGTACTTTACTGTTCTACAACTACTTTCCTCCCACATTATGATCGCCCAACGTCTACGCCGCCTTATAGCCTACTTGCGACGTTTCGTCGTCACTTCTCGTCATGGCGTGCTGGCTTGCGGTGGGTTTGTGGGTTTGTCAAGGCCGAGAGCATGGGCAGCGACGGCCGCCCACGAGAGTCTGTCGCTCATACGCATCGAGGCATCAGAGACCCCGCCGCACCTCGTCTTTACTCCTACCCATGTAGCTCCATCTTTGGCCACCGTGATATCGGAGCTGACATCGGCGTTGTCGCTCACGAAAAGGTGACAACGTCGCAGAGAAGGAAGGACTGGAACTTGATCGGATCTTAATCCTACTGGACTCAACAGAACCATTGAGTCGAGCACTCTTTTTTCTACGAATTTACGCTCTTTGAGCGGTAACTCGTTTTCCTGCTGTTGGCTTGTAGGGGTCGGTACCGGGAGACGTGGAAGACCATCGCCCCGTCACCTTAGAACCGCTTCTTGTTCATTATTTCCATCTATGCGAACATCGAACGATACCACATCAAATGACACTGCTCGCCGATAGCTCCGTCTGGTGAGGGCTGAGGGCTTGTAGCGGCGTCACCAACACCAAGGTCTGAGTCATCTGCTGTACCATATTCACCATCGAACCATTCCGACCTCTGACTCCAATAGCCGCAGTTATACATTCTAAGCTACGTTTTCCTATTCGAGCAGCTGATTCGAGGGTATGACGCGAGCGAACATCATCCCTTGGATGAACGGTGTAGCGTAATTGAGTACTGTATCGAAAAGGGTTGAAGTACTTCCAAGCTTGGTGACGAGGAGGTAGGTATGCGGTAGGCATTTGAGCAGTCTTCTTCGGCCTTGTTGGCTTGCTGTTTCACCATTTGTGCTTTTACCCGGCTTGACCAGAGCCATGCTCCCGGGCGCCGAACTTAATCACGGATCGGGTCTTTGCACCACAAATGGGTTGGCAACATTATTGCAGGCGATTACAACTTCTGCCTACATGTTTTTTGTTTCACTTCTTTCGTAAGATTCGGTCTGCCAGATGGCGCAGCAAGTTGCATCTTCGCAGGGCAGACCACGCTGCAAGCCAGCGTGTGTCATGGCATTAGATTCTGCCGCCCTCGATTGGTTTATAAGATGGATCAATCTGCCTGCATGTCAACCTGGAACCATCCCCTCCTTGAACACTAGCAATATCCTACTTTGAACCTTTCCATTAACTCTTGTCGCTTTCAAACCTATAGTCATGGTCACATTGAACGCTTTGGCCTTTGGGCTGGGCGTCCTTGCAGCGACGGCCACCGCAAACCCATTGGAACGGGCCAAGCTCGTCAAGAGAGACATTGTGGCAGATGTCTGTGGGTCCTCTGGCAGCCAGCGCGTTGCGGCCGACAACCACAATCCCGCTACGTGGAAACTATACAACATAGGCGATTGGTTCAAGAACATGTACGGCGTCAGCTCTCGTCGAGGTTATTGTACGGGCCCGTGCTAATACGCTTCCAGGACCAAGCCATGGGTCGTCATGAACTGGGATTTGAATGGTATCCAAGCAACTGACATTCAGTCTGTGGTGCTCTACGAGGCTAGCAAAGAAGGTCTTTCGAAGTGCGATGAGATCATAGCACCGAACTGCGGTGGTAACGGGTGGGATTATAGTCTGTGCCAAAAGAGCCCAGAGGCGCATTTCGTCTGGTTCGCCATCACGAACTGGGCCAATTATTTCAACAAACTATACAATGCATTCTCAAGCAGCACGATTTCTTTGACCGGCCTAACGAGCACTCTGGTTACGCAATTCTATACTCCTCAAACGCCCCCCACGAACCTGATTCTGCCTGTGAGCATCATTTCTGGACTAGCCGCCGGAATATCTGCCGCATGGCCACCTGCTGCACTAGTCGCTGGTGCAGGTGGCATCATTAACGGTGCTCTGACACAGGCGGGATTGAATGCACCAAAGTTTGCCAGAACATCTGCTCCTATCTTGGCGGTTACACTAACACTGTATGCAGTCCTCTTGTACAATGGGGTGATGTACAAACTGCTATCGCCAGCTCCTATACGCAAATCCAGAAGGCGTTGGAGGCATATTTTAAGTATACATTACACCAACTCCCGGGTAGTCCCGATGGTGGAACAACGTACGATGCGGATCCGACAGAACTACCCACTATCTTTGCTGAGGGTACCTTCGCATCGATTCCACAAGTTGGTGAATTTCCACCGGGCATTTACGGAGGGCTGGCGGCTTCCGCTATCAATGCCTTGTGGCGCGAAGACAGGGTTTTCATTATCAAGGTAACTGATGCCGCGTACGGTAAGGGCGCTGGCGCAGCCTGCAAGGCGTTCCCGGTCATGACAGCTTGCCTCGACGGGATCGCATACATTTTCTCACGCTGGAAGATGGACGGGGGATCCGAAATCACCAACAGCCGCCTTTTCCAGCATGACTGGAATGTCTGGGGTGCGTATAAACAGGGCTCTGGCAACGACAATCATCTCCCAGACTATGGATTGGATCTGGGCGCGATTGCCACTTCTGCCCAGAAGACGCAGGACGAGAACGGCTTCGATTTCAAGAACCAGAACGGCGCTACCCTAACGCAGCTGAAAAACCATCCCACCGATCTGAAGCTCGCGGATATCATGTACTTCAGTCTACCCGTCTGTGACATCGCTGCAGTGATCGGTCCTAATAAGCATCTCAACGGCCCTGGCGATCAGAGTGGAGATGACCCGATCGTGGCCTGGGGAGCGTGCACCTGTGCGCAGATGAAAGACTGGCCTGCGGATAAGACTAGCGGGTACCCCGACGACCCCAACGGCTATTCTCCTTCGGAATGCGCGAAGCAGGGCTGGGCAAACAATTGATACCCAGCCTTGGGCCAGAAGCCTATGACAGTCTGGCGGCGCAGACGGTAGCCTTGGAGCATATCAACGGCTGGTTGCATTGTGGCATTCGCATTCGTTCGGGCTGCATTACTGTTTTGGGCACTTGTTCATTGGTGTGGGCACAACCTGGTACATAGCATTTCCGATTACACTGTATATGCATTTTCAAATTCCAAAACATCAGCAGGACACCTGCTTGTATACCCAGCGCTACCCTACCGACTCCTTGTTTCGTATCTTGCCGAGTGCGTACCCGTTTCGCCCATCTCTGCGAAGTTCCGATCAACAAGTAAGAACGACACTTGTGTACTGTCCCCGTTTCGCAATACTTCGATGGAAGGCATCCCTCATCCATCACATGTGCCCTGAGGCAAGGGATAGTCAATCAGGCCTAGCGCGTTTGAAAAGGGATGACGTCGGTTTTGACTCCAGAACCAGATGTCTGTCCCAACAGGGCCTTATCCATCCGCTGACCCTGGTTGAAGCTACATAACAATCACAATGCAAGCCAAATTACTCCCGACCTCCATCCTGTTCGGCTTGGTCCGTCTAGGTCAGGCTCAACAAGCTCAGATCCCTCTGGTAGCCTCGAAACCCTCATCGATCCCTCTGCTTGGGTATGGTACTTGGAATCTAGAATCGTCGAACGTATCCGAAGCCGTCTCGATCGCACTGCACACCGGCTACAAGCATCTCGATTGCGACGCAGTTTACGGCAACCAGAATGATGTCGGCAAAGGCATTGCGCATGGTCTTGAGAAGGCGGGTCTTGATCGTTCTGATATCTGGGTGACTTCGAAGCTGTGGAATGACCAGTAAGCTCTCTCGGACCTTAAGCTGCGTTCAACGCTAATCGAGGTGGTTCATGACAGCCATGGAGTGGACAAGGTTGAAGAGGGCTTGGACACCACACTATCGGACCTGGGCCTTGACTACCTCGATCTCTTCCTCATGCACTGGCCCGTGACCAGCGTGGGCGAGAACGCCATTGAGTATTTAGACGTGTGTGCGACTTCCCAATAAACCGGCGATGGACGCTAACGAGTCTTCGACAGACATGGCACGCCATGGAGAAGCTTCTAGAAACCGGCAAAGTCCGCTACATTGGCGTCTCTAATTTCTCTCCAGCACAGATGAAAGATCTCATCAAGCACTCGCGCAAGAAGCCCGCTGTACATCAGTTCGAGCTGCATCCCTATCTTCAGCAGATAGAATGGGTGCAATGGCACAAAGACAACGGCATCAACGTCACGGCGTATTCACCGTTCGGAAACATAAACCCCATCTACGGAGCCCCAGGAGACAGTGACGACGCACCGCCGTTGTTGCTTAAGAATAAAGTCCTCGAGGAAATCGCACTTGTGCGAGGGTGTACGGCCGCCCAGGTCGTTCTCGCCTGGGGCATACACCGAGGGACGAGTGTCATACCGAAGAGTTCGCATGCCGACAGGATCAAGGAGAACTTTGCGACTACCGATTGTCAATTGCAAGAGGCGGATTACAAGCAGATCACTGGTCTCGGCGAGAAGTATACCAAGCGGTTCAACAACCCGAGCGAAGGCTGGAACGTGCCGCTGTATGAGGGTCTAGATGATGCTTAGGTTGGCTGCTGAATGTTGGCGTCGGTTTTCGAAGGAGGTGACTACGAAACATCTTGTGAACATTGGAGAGAAAGCAACTGTACAATATCAGTCGGAAATTAAAGGACGGCATGCAATGGTAGGACGTACATGCGCGACAACGTGGTTCGTCAAGCACTCGGTGTGAGGAATAGCTGGATTTTTATACCCCTTTTCAAAAAGAAGCCCACGATCCACGCCAGGAGACGTGGTACTTGGGCCAAGAATACAGTCAGCGTCGAACTGAAGAACAGGATGACTCATATCAGGTTCGCCCAGTCCCCAGCCGTGATACATTTGCTGGTATACTGTCCCAATGCCCCCAAATTCCATGCAGCACAATCTCGTCAATTGCTTGTAGCTGACTCTCGCCATAACAGGCTCTGGTCTCCCAAGATTCTCAGAAGACAATCAAAAGACCCCAGTTCACCAGCCCGCTGCTTCAATCGCCTTCAGCCAACCTTCAATCGGCCAAGCTAGCCAGCTCCCCACCGCTCTTGCACCACAACTCCATTTCTACCTCATCTCTCCCCCCCCGCCCCGTCCCCCACAATGCCCTCACCGTCCTCCCTCGACATCCCAGCCTACCTCGCGTCCTCCCCTCTCCCTTACCACACCCTAACCCCTCTCTCGGGCGGCACCGCCAACTTCGTCTACCGCCTCACCTCCGCCTCCCACCCTTCCCGCATCCTCAAACACGCCGAACCTTACATCGCCAGCCAATCACACATCGCCCTCCCCGTCGCCCGCATGGCATTCGAGCACCGCGCCCTCACCCAACTCCCCGCGCACCTCCCACCCTCTACCCACACCAACATCGTCCTACCGCGCGTCCACCACTACGACCCCGAGGCCCACGTCCTCGTGATGGACGACTGCGGCTCCACAACGCTAAAGCAAGCCTACCCCACCCTCTCCGCCACAGACCTGCAAACCTACGGACATCAGCTCGGAGTCTGGCTCGCACACCTCCACGCTTCAACGCCAGCATCACCCTCGGCGACAACATCCCCGCCAAAAACATCGCTCGCTACCCCTACACCAACCTCTCCTCCGTAGCAGCCTCCTTCGGGTCCGACCCCACGCTCGGGGGGCGGATCAACGCGCACTATGGGGCGCTGCTTGCAATAGACGATGACTGCATCTGCCACGGCGATTTCTGGCCGGGGAATATACTGCTCGATGGCGGAGGCGGGATAACGATTGTGGACTGGGAGATGGTGCGGCGGGGGTGTGGCGCTACGGATGTGGGGCAATTTGCGGCGGAGGCGTGGTTGCTGGAGAGGTTTTGTGGGGAGAGGGGGTTGTTGGGGGCGTTTTCAGGGGGGTATCGCGACGGA
>JAABUQ010002549.1_pt1 | contig 35736 bp, 35 predicted proteins | sample 5560001 | NCBI WGS metagenome assembly JAABUQ01 (sample SAMN10711888, study PRJNA513371) | rock metagenome | isolation source: Antarctica rocks | place: Antarctica: Victoria Land, Finger Mt nord | collected 2015-12-18
GGTGCCTATGGAGGGGGTGGGGAGGAGGGAGGGAAGCGCGGAGACGAGCAGGTGGGAGAGCTCGCGGAGGGTGCAGGTTGGCCAGGTGTAGATTTGGAGGTGGGAGGGGAGGGGGGTGGAGGGCGTGGAGGGGAATTCGTCGAGGCTGAGGGGACTTAGTTGTTTCGTTGAGAGTGTGCGGATATTTCTAGGAGGGGGGGGAGCAGGGCATGCATTGTGTGCGGATAGCTTACCGGTGGAAGGAGCCGGTACGGTAGAAGAGCTTGAGGTGGAAGGGGGTGGTGGTTTGGCGGTCGATCTTGGGGTTAGGAGCGGCCATTGTTGGGGGTTGGTGGTTGTGATCAAGCGTGGAATGAGGGCCCTAATCTATGCGTCCATGTTGATGCAAGAAAGCGCTACCGATGGCATGTCAAGAAGGTGGACGAGGGACTCGTAAATTCGCAAACACGCCGTTGAATATAGAGGAAAAGAAAGCACCTCAAAGATCTTGGTCCTATCCAAACGTAAAAGCGCGATTGGCCAGCGCGGCAATGGCGGCTCTTTGAAGCAAATTATCCATGACCGCAGCACTAGCTCGAGGAGTCAAGTGTTATGTGTACAATAGAACCACCATTACATTCTATGTCTGCTAACAACGAATGGGGAGCAGCGATCACAGACCGTAACATGAAGCCGTTGGCATATAATTGACCGGAACCACTGACCACGTTTCTCTACTAGATTGTGATCCCGGTAATCCAAAAGTTCTCTTATGCGTCTAGTTCCCGTTAGCAGTGTTTCGTCAGGGGATTTGCTCCCTCCATGGACTATAGAGAGAGTTAGTGAGAATAAGACATGAGCCTTGGCTTGATCTGCTAAACATCGGAACCTGTCCTTGCGCCATGTGCCTTATGTCGGTTTGAGATATCCCAATCCTTGAAGGTCAAGAGTTCGTAGGCTGTAAGTGTTCGTGGACGCGTTCTGTGCATCGACCTCGGTAATTGGGAGCGGTGAGTTCCGTTATGGTCTTTGATAGTGGTGGGCCAAATCCAGGCTACGTCCGGACATAGCCCGTGACCAGCAACAACACCGATGATATTAGGATCGGCTACAAGCGGTTCTTCCTTGCTTGACGACCTGAGAACGCAATGCATTTCCCCATATCTGTGATGCTTGGACTACGAATTCCTACCACAATTAGAATGGCAACAAACCTGACGGGCGTTGGTGGTTGTGCCCCCGCACCGGCAGATGCCAGAGTATGCATCGATCTTACGAATGGTAAGGCTGCACCGTCGGCATTAACTCATCGATGATTGATCAAATTAACAGATGGCGAGATGGAAAGACCGCGTCCGGATATACTGCCATCCCATGAAAACCATCACGTCAGTCCCTCGAATTTCTTGGACCATTTGCCCGGAGATCTGTATAGAGATCCTCAGTCGCCAGAATTCGTCACCGACGAAGGGAGTACATCTCCGAAAAAAACGCAAAAGGTCATCCAGGCCAATGGTAAGTCTCCAATCTTACTTAGTCCATTGGATATGTAGTATATGATCATAGCCAAGGCTAATACCGCGCTGCTCATTCCTAGGAAACAATGACGAACCCATTCTTTCTGGGAAATATCCCCGCCTGACAAATTGTCCACCACATCGAGCCCCTCGAGATATGACATACATCCTTAAGAAGACGAAGAAATCTGCGACCGCTCGAGCACAGCAGAAGCGGGTGGGAAAATATCGAAAGAGACAACGGCACTCGCCAGTACCAATACAGGCTGAGAACACTACGCAAAAGGAATCATATGCGACCAAATGGCCTCCAACTAGCTTAGCTCTACGGCCAAAGCCCAGGGCTTCTCGCAAGCCAAATGGACACGCAGTGGACGTCAACGACTCGCATAAAGCTGGGCTTTCCCTAAGACCTAAGCTTGGGTCGGAGAAGCCTTGAGTCACTTTGCTTAGCCAAGTGTGGAAGCAGACATATGCTTTCCGAAGATTAGTCGTCGCGCTTAAGAAGCCGACTTCGTGACTTCATTTATTATCTAGCATGTTCCTGATGCCTAGAGGACCTTTTCAACAGGAATACCTTTGACGAGCTCATAGATTGGAACCCGAATTGATGGCCCGGTACAAGACTTCGGCTCGGATTGTCCGTGCGTTCGAGTAAAGTCATCAAAACCGTTCTATGCTCGTGATATGCTTACATGCGCGATTTGACTTCTCCCTTCCATGCTCAGTGAACTTTTCCATGATGTTGCACGGTATACTCTGTCTAGGAATCACGATATTAATACCTTGACGGTCATTAAAGGTTTCAAGCACAAAAGGTTGAGCGCCGAGGCAAGCTTTGCTTGTTCTCGATGATTCCTGCTCAATTCTATGGGCTTAGTAAGGTAGTTTATGTAGGCCCCCTAATGGAACTGCCAGAAGTCGCTCCTTTTCCAACTTTCGATACCACGTTACTTGTTCTGCACATCCCATGTGAGTGATGCTGCTGCCAAGGAGCTACTAGACGCGGAAGGAGCCGCCGCGCTTGCGGCTTTGCAATGACCTCTGTTCGATCTCGCAAACACTCCAACAACAATCACTATCCCACACGCTTTTTGGTGTCTTCTTTTCAGCCTCCAAAACTCTCCTGTGAAGTAGAATGTAATTCAGTCGCCCCAGAACTTCTGCGGGAGGCTTTGTAGGGCTCAAAGCCTTTTCTATTGCGCTAACAATGTAGTTCTATTATTGTCGATTAGGATACCCAATTCACCTCTTGCTAGCATTCTCAAGATTCGGTTGATATGAAGAGTAATTGCCCAGCTGAATGATACACTCCAACTGTTCCATCAACCTGCGAGACCTGATAACTTGAGAACAGGCTACCACTGTAAAATATAAAAAATTACGTTGCTGCCAGGAGTCGAACTATGTTCCGGGCTAAGGGCTCAATACTTTTTTCTGACATAAGTCAAAATAAGCTCTGGGCAAGAGGCTGGGTCGGGTGGTGCAGTATTCGAGAACTTCAAATTCCCGAAATTACACATCATAAGTCAACACTCCGATTCATGTCTAGCATGACGGTCTCAACACACTGCGCCGGGGTACTTGACCTGGGTCATGTCTTACAGCCTTGCGCGAGGGCGGGAGTCCATAGCATAAGATGGCTCGAGGACTTGATTTGCTGTGTTGAACCCCACTGACACTGGCTGGCATTGCCCCCATGTCTTGGCACTAGATGCACAATTCAACTACTTCAAGTTACAGCTGCATAGGAGTGCCTTGCCGCCCCTATGAGAGATTGCCGTTCAGACCCCAATGAGTCTAGCTGACCTTGGCACCAGTGGCCTTGGTTCTAGCTGCTGGAAAAGAAGACTTCAAGGGGGCCCTTCACACTTCCTGGGGCCATCTAGTTGAGAACAAGATCCAAGGTGTCAACGAAAATCGGAGACCCGTAAGTGTCACACCGAAGACAAAAACCTAGATACAAGTCTATATCAGAGGGACAATTTTTTTGCTCTTTGCGATTGACTTGTATGATCAATGTCTTTCTTTACTATCCCAACTGCTAAATTTAGTGATGCTCACTGGCTCTGCGATTCTGTACAGGACCTCTTCTATAGCGTTACTTCAGGGATCTTTCGCTGAATGATAAGTCATGCCAAAAATTATATCGCTCTGACGCTAGATTTTTCTTGGTGGTCCAGTCGGGATAATTTTATGTAACAAGTGTTGGCGGAAAACAAAACACATTGGCAATATCGCGACTCGCAGGCGCGTTATGAGGCGGGGAAGTTATTTCAACAATATTGAGCGACATATCTAGAATATCAGTACTCCGCGCTTCTCTCAGCAATCCATACTTCTCTGTCAATAGCTCTTTGTCGTTGTTATACTTACGTTGACAATACTCGACCCTGTTGCTCTCGGCTTTTAACTCAGACATCGCGGACGCGTTCAGCGAAGAACACCATGGGCCGTGCTTTTAAGTCTAGAGCGGCGACCGCCAACGAGATCGATGCTCTATATCGGGTACATAAGAGAGATCTAGTGAGATACGCTGAGAATGGTATGTGTGCCCTTGGACAGAATCCAGGTGGCTACTAAAGCATTGATAGTCAACGACTTTACCTTGATCCTACAACGAATGCCGAACGGCGAGCAGGTGTTGGAGAAATCCACGTGTCGCCATCCTTTATGTCCGGCCCCTGACCATGCCTCGCAGCCTGGATCGTACCGAGTCAGCATTGAGAAGGCTGAGAATCTGGAAGAGCAGAACGAATGCAGCCGGAGTATTCCCCTGACACCATTGCATCCTTGGTCGGCAAAGTTGAAGAATGGGGAGCGGGCAAAGACGAAACGTGGCTTAGGCAAAGAAGTAGAAGCATGGTGGTGTCTCAAGTGTATAGAAAATATCTGGCTGGAACTTGATGGATTTCAAAAGCAGAGATATCAATACAAGCGCTCCGAGGACCCGGAGCTATGGGAGATCTTCCGATTCCTTCAACCCGAGGAACGAGCCGCTGGTCTCCACGACAGCGAATACCATCTATCCGCTCCACAAAGATACGCCCTGGAAAAATGGAGAGCCGTAGCTATGTACGAGGCATTCGAGGCCTACGGCATCGACGTGGGATGGGAAGCTGTTTTTGGTGTCGAACCGAATACCTTGTACCTGGAACCGGACACACGAGACATAAAGGGCATTGACGAGGTGACAGGTCAAGCCGTAGAGGTCAAGGCTACTCAAGTGGCTGGAAAGAAGCTCAGCGAAGCACTACGGTATGCGGATGATAAAGTGCAACGGAGACATCAACTCCTACGACGGGCTACTCCGGCAGCCTATACCACAACCACGAAGAGCGCAGCACCCGTTATGAGTGTTGATCTTCTTCAGGCCTCCGATGTTCAGGCGAAGGTGGAAGAGGAAGAGGTAGGTGTAGAGGCCACAGTCAAGGAGGAATGCGCGGCCTCTTCGGAACAGCACCTGATCGTAAAATTGCGGGTCGACAAGGAGGCTTTCAATGCTCTGCTAGAAGAAAAGGCGCCTCCCGCTAAGAAGCTGAGGCTAGTGAAGAGTTGTCGGTCAAGGGAGCTTGGGGCTCATGAGGATTCAGAATAGGACCAGTGGAAGTCGCGTGCGCTGTCAAGGCTTCATACTAAGATAATTGATGCACGTGGAAATTGGGCGCCATACAAGGAGGTAGCGAGGGCCGCCGAGTATTTTATATCATCGAGGGAGCTGATTGGTCGTACACCGAGTACTCTATCCTCTCAATGTCACAGCCGGACTGATTGGTTTCACAAACGGAGGGATGGTATCAATGCACGGCCGAGAGTAAGTGAACCTGGTTGTCTTTTCACGCTTCACCACTATTGTGACATCTGACAGGCGATGTACCATCAACGAGGTCTCGAATCCCCTGAATTGAGCAGGTGTGATAGCCTTTGACCGCTTGACATTTCATCAGTATCTGGTGGAAAATCGAAGCTGACCGCACGAACACCGCAAATTGACCTCGACATATAAATCCACCGCTTGCTTCACGATGACCATGTCGTGATTGAATACTCGATCAGGCCGACTTGTAGCGGGGCACTTCATGTATCATCGAACTCCTTATCTTACTGGTGTAGCACTTCACCGCAAAGGAAGCTATTGTGACTGGGCCAGACTTCACGGTGGGTCACTATTGCTTATTCACTATCTGTCATGAGCGAAGCTGCCTACTTAAGGCCCCCTCTTGCTCACACAATTCTAGGCTCTCTCCAACCTGCACTCCCAAGGCAGCTGATCGTCTGCCTTGGATATTCGCACAGATTCCAGCACTAGTCAATGAGACTCCCTCATATACAATACACTGTAACATCTATCACTTACTGAGTCTATCTACCAGCTGTCCGGTCGTCGTTCACACAGACGTTCAATATTCCTGAAACCGCGATGACAGCCAGAGCTTCAACCTAGCAGATACTCTATTCTAAAACGAGGTCTCGATGAAGATGCGCGCGCATGTCTTGGGCCTTGGCCTGCCTGGAAAGTAGAGGGTCAAGGGTAAAGGGTTCATAAAGTTTCGCTACCACTACAAAAGAAGCGAAGATCCCGAGCTATGAGAGCATCTGGCAAATATGAGCCCGGAGACTCGAAGCCGGGATGAATAGGATCGACTCTACCATCTCTCCGACCTTCGAACCCAGGCTGTGGAAGCTTGGAGATGGGCCCAAGATTATCAATGGGAAGCGAGCTATGGCGCCGGGCCTGATCCCTCGGTAGAAACCCCAGAATCGGCGGACTCAGAAAGTCTGTACGGAATCACGGGACAGACCATAAGAATCAGCCTGCAACGTATGGCAGAATGGACCTTGAATGAGATCTTGAGGGCTGTATATGAGAAGACTGAGCATGGGCGCGATATATCTCACGAAACGAACCAGTCCGCAACGGATGCAACTCTGAATAACGAAGGCCCACAAATTGGCGAATCCAATGCCACAACCCCAGATATGTCATATAAATCAGTATCTGTGCTGGGAAAAGCGTCTGAACTACCACTTAACGTGCACCTGATCACGAAGAAGAGGTCCGTCAATGACACATCTGAAGAAAATGGATTCAGCATGCATTCTACGGCAGAAGAGTATGGCGCCCCACGCTCCGTCAAGAAGGCAAACTTAGACGCCGAGCAGCCGAAGAATACTCGACCGGTACAGTCTTCCGGCGGCGGTTCTCCGCACAAGAGAGCACAGCGACTCAGGCTAAATCCACCGGAGAAGCCTGGCAGCAGCCATGACCCAAGTGTGGCGGTCATCAGCGGAGTGGAATATGTGCAGAATTCTGGTGATAATACAAGGAACAAATCTTACAAAGCCGAAGGGCCGACAAGAAACCCAAGGCTGAGGCTCACATTCAAAGCTGGTTAGACTTCTGCATCAAAAGCTACAGGAGCACCTGTCGATGACCAGGAGCTCAAGGACAACAAACACACATAGAAGGGCGTCACACGCGCATAACAAGCGAGAAGAAGTTCGGGGACCACACGCGCTGGAACTATCAAGTGCTGGACTGAGACCTACACTTCTCGCTGCCTCGAGGTACCCTGGAAATGTCACCGCATCTTCTCGCCATTCTGCCGCCTTCACGACGGCCACTGATCGGTCAGTATATGGGCAGTCTGGGTCGAAGGTTCTCTCCACTTCATTGTCAATCTGAAGCAACAGCACTCAGTATTCATCTAGATCGGTGGCGAATTTTATTGTTCAAGAGCCACTCGCAGTTCTTACACCGTCAAATTTTCTTCGCCCTTATTGGTGTCTCTTCAGCCGTTGCTTTGACCCACGTACCTTCCCCAACTTCAGCTACAACAATATCTGCTCTACTATATACAATATATATATCAACGTCATAATCGTTCCTAGTCCATGTGGAAGCTCCTAACCATTACCGCCTTGACAACGGAGACTCAAAGAATCTTCCCGTAAGTCACCTCTGACCCTGGGAAACTCCATTCGACTGTTCGTCGAGTAATATCAGTCGCTAACAGTTGCCATCGGCTATCTTGATAGGGGATCCATCGGTTGAGCTAGATGCCTTTCTCTTCGCGCTCACAAACCATAAAGTCAAGCTATGCGAGATCCTTCAAGACCTGCAACCAGAATACCGAACCGAAGGCCCGAAGGATCGATTGTACACTTTTCCGCTCCACCAGTATTCAAGTTGGAAAATGGGCAAGCTGTAGGACAGAATAAGGCTGTCGCAAACTACGGTGTTGATCCCGGATCCTAGACGGTCAGTGGGCCGGAACCCAAGACGTTGTACGCAAATTCAGGCTTGAGGGACCTAGAAAGCGTGGATGGGATTACTAGACAACTGGTACTGGTCAAAGTGAACGACGTGACCGAAAGGCGACTGAGTGAAGTCATGAGGATGGTCGATGAGAGAATCGAAAGTCAACGTCAATTGTTCTCTAAACGTGACCCTGCCACGAGCTCATCAACAGCCGCATCGCTTCTAGGAGGAGATTCTCCACAAAGTCCGCAGAAACGACTTGTGGTGAGACGACCGATAAGCCACACAACGGTGGACTTCTTACTGGCACACGCGAAGCTCGATTTCCCCGTCAAGGCCGCGAAAGATCTTCCAGCATCGCCCCTAAACAATACTGAGGTCGAATCTCCATCGGAGAAGCACGCGGCCGATGCTGTAACCGAGGATATTATACCATCTTCAAAGAAAAGAAGGCTAGAGCCGTTCAGCCATCTCAGCGCTCCTACGATCAGCAACCCCGACGACTACAAGTCTCCTCCCCGGGAAACTGATACCCTTCCAGCGAGTCTGCCCAAGAAGGTCAGATACAAAAAGGCCACCGCTGCCTTCGTTATGCAGATAAGAATGACGAGGGAACGCATCTACCTACACTCACTTTCAAAAGAAGCCATGAGGGTGGTCGGTCAAATTTCAGTCAACGTCGGCTGGGTTCCCTCCGCAGTAGCCTAGTGATGGTCGATGTTAGCAGCATTGGAGATTCATCGGCTTGGGACAATGGGTACGACAATTTCGAAGCAACTGACGGTGAGTCCAAAGCGGGCCCATGCACTACGAAAACCCAAGCTGACATCTTGTTTTTTTGGTTGTAGAAGACGATCATATGCCTACACTCGCCGGAAAGTATCCTCGATTAAAATCCTGTCCGCCAAATCGAGCCCCAAGGCATGTAAGATACATTCTTCATCAGGAACAGGTAGCCAAGATGGCCAAAGCCCAGCGAATGCGAATAATGGAAGTCGGAAGGCCCACGGGCGATTATCTCCTGTGCCAATGGATGATGAGATTGCTGCATCAAGAGCGACGATGGTATAATCCTCGGTCAGCCTCCACCTGTGAAGGAGTGTGGCAAAACGGAGAAGGGTGTCTTCTCATCGATGGAGGGCTGAGACATCTGATTGAGAGTTACAGTATGTTCCCTTATGACTGTCATTTGAGTCTAAATAAGCATCCGCGAACAGCATTCTGATGAAAGTTCGATGCAGCTACACCACGTATACCTGCGAGCGACTTTGCCGATACGCCTCAACTACGTGCCTAGCAGCCGAATCATTATGTGCCATCCAAGCCGCCTATGCCAGCCTGCCTCAAGGGTACTGAGTACGAAGCACAACGGAACTCAGCACCTGGCGCGCCAAAGGCAATGTAATGGATCCCTCCTCCAGACATGCCAGAGCCTGCACTTACCAAGGAGTCACCAAAAGATAATCCTCAGTGGCGCCAAGAAAGTCCTTCGTGGACACTGTCCGATCGGGCCATTCATCGGTTAATTCGACTCTTGTCTCCTTGATGATTCTGATCATCGAGCCTCGCAACGTGCGAACACTGCCAACCGCGTGCGGAGCATGATCTGGGCCCACAACCGCATATCTACGGAGAGGAGACTGAAGGCTGTTTTTCTCCTGCTGTTCGCCCTGGAAAGGGCGAAGATGCGATGCCGTCTAAGTTCGAAACGGATACGACACGTCGGGGACCAGGGCGATCTGAAGTGCCTCGTCGGCCTAGTGGAGGGGGTAGGCCAGACGGATCAGGTCATCAGAGTAGGTTGAGTCAAGACTTGAAATGACTACAGGGGCGGCACGGTCGCCTGACTGAAGACGTGCTGTCGTACAGTGATAACTCAACAAGCTTGAGCAGGGGATATACGTCGAGCTCCTTGTTGGACCTGTCCAAGTCACTCCCGTCTCCCAAGCGGCTCTCTCGTGCTCTTCTCTCTATCGCCGCCTTCATCTTTCCTTGAGCATCCGCCTGCTACTGGACTGTCTTTCACGTCAGTAGTGACAATCTTGTCGACGGTCTTCATAGCAGCAACGTTATTTTCGGAGTCTAATTTGATTAAGCATCAATCTTCAAGAAAGACTGACGCATCATTTGTCTCTTCCATAACAGCGACTCCAGCAGACAAAGAATCTGTCCCCACTCTCTATTTAGATTGATTCATCGCAAGGGAGCGTTGTTTCAGCCGTCATAATTTCATTTTAAGTTACTATGCCACTTCAAGGGAATAGGAATATGTATCGCTAAGTGGAGAACACCCATCTATTACATCAACTATATCAAATATACCTCGGTATGCATTAGCGGTCGTTGGCGAAGCCGTCTATAAAAGGCCCTCGAGTACTCCCACACTCCGAGATATCCTCCCATCTATAAGTCCAAGCTTGGGTGATGATGTTCCTCATCATCTTCAACCCTTCTCTGGCTCTCTGGGTCGCTCGATGTACAATATACTAACTACCATCTCCATGTTTCCTATTCCCAAGTCTTTCGCGATCATTCTCGGCTCTAGCTTCGCATAACTCTGGGATCACCACTCGAGAGGCGAGCCGCTGGCCGTCACGGCCGCAGATACCATCTTTCAGCTCCCCAAAGATACGCCCTAGAAAAGTGGAGAGCAGTCGCAGTACATGAGGCGTTCGAAGCGTATGGCGTTTGAAGCGTATGGTATCGATGTGGGGCCGGAAGCTGTTGCTGGCATGGAACGGAACACCTTGTACCTGGATTCTGAAACGCGGGACCTCAAGGGCATTGACGACCAGCCATGAGGGACTCCGAAAGCATTGAGGAGCTGAAAATCCATCTATATCGACTAGAATGTGGAATGTACTGTGTAGCAGGCAAGCCATTGAGTGATATCACGAAGGAAAATTGAGAAACAGAACGATAGTGATCAGGGGCTAGGTTGGCTCTTCAGCTCAGAGCCTCCCAGGATCAGGCTAGCGAGCTGCAGACTACAGTCATGGAACAGCAGCAGCACTTGGCCAAGTTACAAGACCAGGTGAATGATGCTCGAACCCAGTACGTCAAACAGCAACGTGACTTGTTGCACGCAGAAGGTATCGCCACTAATACGGGTTGGCAAAATGAGGGGCTGCAGGATCTCACGTTCGACCGTCTCAAGCAAATGCGCCACGCAGCTGGTGCGGACGAGAAATGGTTGTACATCGCAAATTACGAGGAGAATCAGGGGAACTGAATGAACAGCACCGGGCGTGAGAATCACCGAGCTATGAATTCTGCACCACAGAGAGCATAGGGAAGATATCAGGTAGTCAAGATTCATGTCGACAATGTTTAGTTGCCAGACAGGGAGGCCGATCGTGTTTCGTGTTTGCTGGTCATGAGGGCGAATTTCAGTTCGGAAGTCGTGGGAGCGCATACTACCAAGTATTGAGCTATTTGCGTCGCGTCATGTAGACCAGTGGCTCACTAAACACGACCAATTGGGGGTTGCCATTACTGCTTGCCCAGCACGATGTGGCACCAGCACGCCAGCTATCGTATGACCCTGTTGTCGAATCGGTCCTTTAGCGCTCCGCATGGTACGAGAGAAGATGCAATATTCAGCAAGCCGATGTCATCCAGTAAGTCACCTACTTGCCAACCGCAAATCCCTATGGCACTGAGGTGCCGCTCTTGGACAAAAATCATTGTCAAATAAGCAATACTGATCTAGAAATCATCAACAGAGTTCTAATCTGACCACCCAGAGAGCGTGGGGAAGATCTCAAGATCTACGTTGGGAATGGCAAGTCGCTCATTAAAGGATAGTCGAGCTACCGACTGAGACTGTGTAGGAAGAATATATTTATTTATTATTGTTCGAACGATAAAGAACGCTCAAGAGCAGGGCGGATTTTGATAAGACAACTTGCCGTCATTCTTACTGGTCAACCACGCTTCGCAGTCTGGATCTTACCGAGGAGATCGCTGTAAAGGCCGACATTATCGAAGAGCGCAGCGAGTTCATCCGAAGCATCCATCCCTCTGAAGTATCTATATCTATACCGACGAAACCGAGGAATGAAGAGTGGGCGAAGACGAACGGGGCTTAGGGCAAAATTTTGAGTCGTACTGATGTCTCGAATGCATCGAGAACAGCTGGCATCTCGCTACAGCATTGGAAGAAGACGGGAAAAGAATCGGCACGAAAATGCACACTCTAAGAGCAAGACCCAACTAGAAATCGCAGGCTAGCACATGAGCTTAGATCGACAAGGTCTCCTGGACCTTAGACACACATAGGAATAAGTCACGTCGATGACCTGGCTTCGCAAGGTCAACAAGAAGCTCATCTTCTCATCTACCACGGTAGCAGATCCTCCGTACCCAACATATACCAAGATGTCACTTCAACGTAATACAGCGAGGTGTCTTGACTCTACCGAAGCTCGATCTGTCTCGATTAGAGAGACAGAGAGGCAGCTCGATAATCTTGCTGGAAATGAACATGGCCAATACTCTACCACACTTGAGCGCATCTTCGGTTTCACCTGCCCTCAAAGGTTTGATACGGGGCGATGAACTTACAGCTTACATCTTTTTGAGGACATTTTACTATATAAAGACACGAAGACCTGTTCAATCCTAGACATCACTTTTACAAGGCCTAAGCTTCGTCTTCTCCAAGCCTTCTAGTTCGCCCACCACGCAGCTTTTAAAGAGTGTCACACTGCGTACGAGTAGCGCGCGTGCTCCATGATCAATGCATCGGCAGGGGATGAACGGACATTCACACTCCAGCGTATGCCAAAGGACAAGAACAGCTTCGAGATAACAAAATGCCGTCACCCGTCACTTCCGCCATGACTCACAATTCTCTGCCTGAACCACATCGTCCCAGTATCCAACAATCAAGGAGCCAGCTTTTCCAGTCAGCCAATCTCATACTCTTATACTCCTAGCACCTCTAATTATCAAAAATATCTAAAAGAACAGAAAAAGCGTCGAATCAGAAGTGTCAACCACCGCTCGATACACTCCACCCAACATGTAAGAAGAGACTCTAGGTCTCATCCCCTTTATGGCGAGATTCGATTTAGAAGAGAAGTAGTTCGACAGTATCGCTTCCCCACGTCAAGACATCGAATCGACATGTCTAGTGCTCCAGATGAGAAGAAAGATCTTTTCCGGATATCGGAAATGACATTGAGCAAGACGCTACAATATTGGCAGCCTCAAACGGTTAAACAGATTCTTCTGTTCAACGATGATGAATACTCTGTCGTTCCAAAGTCGAAGAACAAAAAAACCCATCAATCCCCAACTTAAACCTCCAACCCTTCCAAATTTAACACACCATCGAACCCCCACCCTTCCCCCTCACCCTCCAATCCTCGGCCATAACCTAAATCCGCAGCTACCCACACTCGAAAAACTCAAAGACCACGCCACTCACACCTCCATGCCACAGACCATTCTCCTGCTGGAAAGCCGCGTCCTTATCGAGTCGCCTGTGCAGACGAGGAAGATTGAGCTGGCTAGTGCGAGGCTGCTCTTCTTCTGATGGGGGGATGTGGGTTTTGGTGAGGACAGGGAGGGGGTTAGGTTTTGGTTGTAGGGCTGGGGGTGGTGGGAGATGGGGATGGAGCATCCATAGGGCTGAATATCCGCCAAGCGACAAGCGAACTGTGGGTCTTTCCATGACGTAGACAAAGCGCATATTCTATTTTCTCACTTTTTCTACGACGGCTTCCATCTTGCCATCAACAACGGCATTTGACTAAATAATTTCAATTACCCACACTCACCAAGAACCAATCCTCAACCACCAAAATGGCCGCACGCAACCCCGACTCCGTCACATCTTCCCAAGGCGAATTCCACGCCGCCCGACCCCGCGATGAACCCTTAACCACCCACGGCGTAAGTCATCCCCCACCCACCCCTTCCCCCTTCCCCCTCCCCTTCAAACCCCACACTCACATCCGCCCCCCCTCCAGCACAAACCCGGCGTCCAAGTAGGTAACGACGCCGCCCCCGAGTTCCACGCAAAAACCCTCCCCCCCGGCAGCGCCCCCTCCTCCAACACCTTCACACCCAACGCTTCCTCCGAAGTCCCCAGCCAAGCCGACAACGACCTCAGCGAGCGCTCTCACGGCAAAGAATCCACCAAGACCAATGCTGCGGACACGCTCGGCGGGGCGACGAGCCAGGACGTGCATGCCGGCCTGGGCCACCCGGGGCAGGGGCAGACGAGCAGGGAGTTGAGGCAGGGCACGGGGAAGAAGGAGGCAGGCGGGAGTGCGTTCGCGAGTGGGGCGCCGAGCGGGAATATGGGCGTTGATGAGAGGGTGCAGGAGGGGCAGAGGGGGTTGGAGAAGGAGGGGGGGGATAGGGCGGGGACGAAGGGGGATAAGGGTGGGGAGTACGGGGCTGGGGGGATGGAGAATGAGGTGGCGAAGTAGAGGCTGGGGGTTTGGTGCGTTGGAGGGAGCGGAAGCCAGGATGGTCCCTGATAGAACATTTACATGTGGTTCGAAATATATGTCAACGCCTGAACGCCACATTATTATGGTATAAGACTCTGAATTAATTGAACGACATTGTTTCAGATCATCAGAATCACGGACAGAAATGATCTCCTTTCCAACTCCGTCTAATCCGAATCTCGAACGGCTACCATCTGAACGTGATGATTAGATATGACCCCTGAAAATGCGACAGATATCCCATATCCTTCTTAATAGTTCCTCATTAACCTTCTTCTTGTCCTTCGCTGATATTTGCATCTATCACAGATGAATTCCACCGTGTAATGCCTTTCTAACATCAACAATTCGAGCGCTGAAGGATGTCCAATTGCTGTCGGAAACGCTATGCTACCTCGAGAGGAAGACCATCTAGAACTGTCCAGTCTTCCCATCGCCTTCAAGATCGTGTTCGTAAGAAAAAGAAATTGCAGGATAGCTTGTCAATTGCACTGCTGCGGGGCTGCATAACGACTGATCGCGGTAAGTGGACTGTTGGGGCCTCGATCGTCGAGACGGTTTTTGCGAGAGAGAGAGGCCTGCAGCGGCCGCCTGAAAGCATTCACGACCCTTGGCGATCATCGGCAAAGCGCGGCTGGCTCCACGATTGTGGGCTGTTGTATGTTTGATATAACATGGAAGGCGTTGCCGTTAGCTGGACGCGGCCTGGACGATTCAGCAACTGCTGTCGGTCGTTGTTTCACTCGGTTGCGGAGAGGTAAACGTCAGAGTCCTCGCTCTCAATGCCATCGTCCTTATTCTTCTCAACCGTTTGAGCGTAGCTCCTGTTCTTTGCTGTGGCGGGCGAATGCGCTCCTTCCTGTGTAGGGTTATAGGGTGTTGCGGAGGGGAGCAACCTGTCCAGCTCCGGCATGGACCATCCAGCACTGATACATTTTCTCGCAGCGATGTCCACGGCTTCCTGCAGTGCTTCGAGCCGGTCACGTATCTTTCTGATGTGCGGCTGAACAGAGGTTGGGAGGCTATTTCCTGGTTGTTCAGAGTTATGGAGCATAGCGATCGGCGATTCCTCTAGCACTTTCAGATGACCCTGATAAGAAGTAGCAAGGTCTTGGAGTGATATGTATTCGGCGACCATCGCTGGATATATCACTGCTAGAGACTGCTGCAGTAGATTGTACGTAGAGCTGCGATCGAGCTCGAGACCCCTATTCTTCGCCTCAGAGAATTTGCCATAGCTGCTATCTGAACTTTCGTTCACTCTCTCGGAGATGCTTGTTTGTGCAGACCTCGAAAGCTGTCGGTTTCCTACTGGGAGATTCTCGAAAGGTACCTTCGTAGACCCTCCGGAACGTCCTGCAAAACTTGAGATCAGACCTAGATCAAACGTCGGGTCTGTTGTGTGGGATTTCTCATCGGTCTCGACGTTATGTTCAGGTATTTTCGTGTTCACGAATTCAACATCGCTCGCGTTCGCTGCCGGCGAAGTAGTACGAGAGAACTGAGCATACAGGAGCGCACTCCCGTGCCCGTTCGAGATCTCTGAAAACCTTTTGCTGATATCTTCTTGCTCTTTCACCAGAATATGATAGTCAGCTGGATGCGTATAGACATTGATTTTGCCGTCGCTATCCGTTTGCTTGGAGCTGCTGATGTTGCTGCTGCGAAGTGACGCACTGGAAGAATCTTTGCACGTCTCCTGGGGATCAGAGGGTTCCAATGGATGGCCAGATACTAGATGAGCCCGTGCTCGAAACGTAACGCCTTCGTTGGTGACTTGAAGACGGCTGGTTTCACCTTCGATTTCATTCGACCCAACCAGCTCCGTCTCATACTGCTCGAGCCTTGAGGTAGAGGTAGCCCGGGAGCTGGTGATCATCGCTTCGAGTCTAGAGAGCTCCGATCGAATACTGTCCATACTCTTCAGACTATACGCAGAACTTCGCATACTTGTGATTGAGTACTGCTCAATCCTCCTTAACGCTTCTCCATGAGCGCCGTGACTCGATATAGAAGTGGTTAGCGCATCGTCAAACCTGCCACGCATTTGATAGATCTGTTCAGAGGTATGAAGATCGATCGTCCTGCACATTTCGTCAATTCTCCGAGACTGTCATACCGAGGATGTGACTCGATAAGGAAGAGAGCAATGGGGCCACCCGCGTGTGAGAGAGAAAGGGACAATGGAGAATTGAGAAGAGAGACATCACCAACCTGCCAAAGACAGCCAGACTCAAGCACAGCGCTTGCCGATGTCGTCCAATCTCCTCCCTGATCCTTGCCACTACCTCCACTTTGCCTGCCAGTCTCGCTCGTCGCACCCACGTCCTTGCACCCTTCTCTCCTCCGGATCGCAGCGCTTTGGCTGTTTCCAACCATGACTTAACATCTCTCGTACAATCATCGACCTTGATGTCGAGGGAAGCGAAATTTTGATTTTGACGTTGCGTTTCCGCTTGATTAAGAACGTTGTCAATATTGTGGAGGATGCTAATTAACGAATTGATGTCCGAAAGCAATCGAGAGATAGTCTTCGAGGCGGTAGAGATTTCGATGAAGAAGGAGTGAAGCTTTTGGAGGCCGTCGATGGCCTGAGCTGCAAGAGTGATGATGCCAGCAATTGATGCAGCGGCTGCGACGCCCTCCATGAAGGGCTTGTCATCGCGCACCCCATTGACCTTTTGTGCAAATCATCGTTATCATCACTATCCACGTGAATTTCTTGAAATCGTAATCTACGTTCATTGAAGAAGGATGTCTGAGAATCCATCGCAGACTTTGCTACGCCGCAAACTCAGCCTCGTCGGAGTATGCCGCCAGGAAAAGGCAGGTCGCTCTCCAAAGCTGCATGAGCCAGAATGCCAATCAGCTTCCAGTCCTATCCATATGATTTTAGTCTTGACCAGATCACAGCACATATCGGACACTTGGCTTTTGAAGTTCAGGTACTCCCAAGCGCAAAAAATCCTGGGAGTCTTCCGCTAATGTGATTTGATTCGAGATTGTCTTCTGAGTTGCTGCATGTGTTGACTAGGAAGCTTGAGAAGGGACGGAGCCTTCTTCACCAATAGTTGGCCATGTAGTCGTGTGCTATGAAGTACTCATCAAGTCGGGGAATGGAGTTCGTTTTGAGCAAATGTCCATATCTAACCGATGCAGCCTCAGAACCCCATAGGCGTAGCTTCTACTGCGAAAGCGTTCAGATTTGAATTATCGATCAAGTATCGAATCCCTCCCAGTCAGACTCCGTATTACGAGAGTCCGAAGCCACGACTCGACCCTCTTGCACGTCTGTTGACTCAGAGCCATTAGGCAGAGGGACATCGGCGTTGTCATACCTCATGAAGCCAGCCACAAAGAACCCTTGGGTGCCTTGCACCGTACCCTTTTCACACCTAATACAAGCGCCCGCCACCTTCTCTGCGAAATTCTGGTCATTTGAGGTAGGGAGGATCTCTATACACGCCGGTCTATCTCCACGTATAGGCCACGATTGCAAGCCAGAAGGCTGCTCTTCGGGTTGCATGATTCGCCAGCCTCGTTCTAACGCCACTGGCGAGTGAAGGGCTTTCATCACCACATGCTCATTCTCTTGTAGGTGGACGGAGCATGTAGAGTACACAATTCTTGAGGCATTCGCAAAGCGGAATGCGTGGATGATGATCTTCAGCTGGAAGGCAGCCAACGCTTTGAGCCGTTCTTCGAGGATCTGCTGGCTTTGTTCAATTGCATCCTGATCGCTCACCTTTTCAACGGTATCTGCGACGGCGACGTCCTTGGCGCGCCTCTTCCGCTTCCTCGACCGAGGCTCGGGGGTCTGATCATCCTCCGTTGGAAGCACGATGTTATGTGTATCATCTCGCCCAACAATGCCACTTCCGGAGCAGCTAGGATCTAGAAGTATTGGACCTACGTTATCCCATGGCGGAAGACTGGGGTCCAACTTGAGAAAGTCTTGGCCTGACTGTATCTGCACGACATCGTGTGCGCCTGCCAAAGACACCATCTTCTGCAGGGTTATTGCCCGTGCTTTATCCCGTTCACAAGCAAAGATCCTTGATCGACTTCTGACGCTGAAATTGGTATCGTGCAAGATGGCCGCCATATGTGTCGCCTTGTTACCTGGGGCGGCACATGCATCTAAGCAGTCCCTTCCCTCGTTAGGTGGGCCGAGTAGGTAAGCTGGAAAGCAAGAAGCCTTGTCCTGCAAGATGATTTGACCCTTTCTATAAGCCGCTGTGCTTGCCGCCGCAAAGCTGGGTGGAACTGCTAGTAGATCTGGGATGTGTTTGTCAATGTGTAGCAACTGGCTCGCATCCGATCCGCTCAATACTTCCTGTACGGAATCAACAAGTGTATAGCCCGCGAAGGTTGTTTCGAGTTGTTCCCTTAGGGTAGTCTTGATGGTATTGATTCGTATCCATCTAGGATGCGCCCATCGCCCGACCGCACATGCACCTACGTCACTAGATGGAGACTGTGCATGTTTGTCACTCTCAAAGATCTTCCCTTTGTCGAGCTGCGCTCTAAGTGCTTCCAGGCTAGGAAATCCCCGCCGCAACCTCGCCTTGGTAAGCTCTGCGTTGAGACGCGCCTTATGTCTAGTGACAGCTAGCCGCAAAGGGTGTGAAACCGGTGCCGAGACACCCTTCTTAGACAGTAGGAGATCATGTACAAGAAGTATAGCAAGAGAAGGAGAGAGCTGATACAAACCTCCCGTATTAGTCTGTCAGTTGGACTCGCAAATCATATTGTGATGGTACCTTTCTCTCCTGCTGTAGTAATCTGCACTTTTCGATGACTTCTGTCAAGATCTCGCTCCATTTCGAAGCTTCTGTGAGCAGGGCAAAGGCTTGGGTCGGCGGTGATTTGAGATTCTTGGCGCCGAAGACCCGGGACTTCAGCGAGCCTGATTCCTTTGAGACCAACAGTGGTGCGCCGTCATAGTACAGGGACATCTCGAACTGCTTTCAGGATTTCCAACGGATCGAGGAAATCTGATATTTGGAAGAGATGTCAAGAGCCGGGATCAAAATTTTAGTCTGGCAAAGCGCTAATACAGCGCTAGCGGCTCTTTCGGCTCTGGCTTCCGAGACCCGTGCCCTTCTAGGGTTTTACCTCTAGGATCATTGAACAACCAGGCGAACACATAGCCAAATTTTCCGGTCCCTTTTCCTTCCTCATCTTTCGTCACCATCCGCCACCCAAACATATGTCAGTAATGCGACAACCTAAGTTGCTACAGTCAAGATTATGATGGGACCTACTGTTTACGTAGTAAGAGTATGCATCATCCCTGCATAGGCAACGAGTGGTTCACGCATTCTTTTCTTCTCAGCACTCGTCAAAGCACCGAACGATAAAGGGTGAAAGGGCTAAGGGGATAATGAAGAGCAAGGATGAAGGAGCGAACCGTTAATCCATTTGGTAAGATCATTTGGAATATCTGACAGGAGGGGGTGAATAATGTTTTCAGACTATCTTCGAACTGATGAGCACCCTGGCGGTGTGTGTAAGATTGAACTTGAGTATTTCATGGTATAGTTGGGTGTCCTTCGTCCGATATATTCGTCTTGCTATTATTCAATCAACTGTTTTTTAGCATGCAACCGCTGCTCATCCGATGCCGTTCAATATCTTGTGCGGCTCTTAAGTTCTCATACTCGAAGCATGCATGTTCACCTTGAATCTATAGTGAAGTGCTCTGACTTTTTCACACCGTATTCCAAAGGCAGTCTACAGTGATGCATAGAGAACCGCAGCACACAGCGTCGATACTTCCTGGTAGGATCACAACATCATGAAAACGCAGGACACTTCCACAGAGATCGCCTTGTTGCTCCCTACACAGCTGTCCCCAAGAGCCCTGTGTCTGTCGTCATCACTCTATTGCTACTTCTATCATACATGCCCTGTGACGGCCAGAATGATAGGAACTCCGACTAGAGTGGAGAAACCCGACCAAATGGACGTTTGGTGGCACATTTTACTCATGGAGAGACTTGATCATCCTATCAACCAATCTGAGTCGTCCGACAAGACCGGCACTGTTGTTCAATGTGCCAGCGCCCATGCTTTCGCAACTACTCATCAGCAGCCCGACCCAACCAACCCCCCAGAACGAGAATGTACGTCCATCAGACAACTTCAAGCAGCGCTCTATCACAACGAGCCCATCCTTCGTCCACAGCCACACAGCCTAAAAAACAATAACGAAAAACCACACCCTCTATTAAGCGACCACCCCAAAAGTAACTCAAACTTCAATCCAACTCCCAACCAAACCCCACAAAACCCACCTGTCCGAATCCACACCTACGGTTTCGACCTCCCCTGTCTCTTCCACATCCCCATCCCCATCCTCTCCAAAGCCAATCTCCGCCATCTCCATTCCCCACCCCACACCTTAAAACAGCTCTACACTAGCATAAACGCAGAAACCGCCAACGATTTCTAGTCGCTTCTATTACACGGGATTACGTTCCAAATCGCGGTTTCGAACATTAGGGGCTTGGTCTTGGACTTGAAGGCGGGGGAGTTCGCAGTGCTTATTAATCGAAACGGAGGTACTCCCATCGGAGCGTGGTGTTTGCATTGGGAGATGGGGAGAAGGGAGGGGGTGAATACGGGTGTTGGACATTGGAATCTTGGGCGGGCGTTGGAGAGGTCGCAGGGTAGGGTGAGAGGGTATTTGGGGCTGGGTGTGGAAGCGGGGGGGGTGATGGGGGGACGAAGAGGGGGGGATGGGGTTGATGTGGAATTTTAACTTGCATGACATGTCGTCAGACTGCATGTCCTGGAGGACAGAAGATGTGCAGTGAATGTCGTTGTGAAAGACTCGATGGAGGCCTCTGCGACCAGTGACCGACTATTGTGCAGTATAGTACGGGGGATATACCCCCTGGGGAAATACCCCCTGGGGAAAGCCGATCTACCCTCTAGCCGAATTATGAGAATCGCCGTTCATGGGTACTCGATGAAGAGGTGTAGATGAGGATTTGGAGAATGATTGCCTGCGGATGTATCGAATATCCAACAGACACCGACAATAGACAGGCCAGCGCTGTCGGTGCAAAAAACCTAGACTAAGATGAGTTCACCTTGTTCTACACAAGACCCTCCTCACTCACTAAATCATGCCCAAGATCAATTTATAAGAGTCGTCCACAAGCCGACGGCTCCCGCTTCCTCACCTCTCCTAAATCCAGTACGGACGTTGGCAAGCGTCGTTCCTCGAAGTAATTAGCCAGTCCCGGTGGTTTTTCCTTTGTGGTAGACGGCACTATTGTAGACGGATCTGCTGGTATCAGGGGTCGCGTTCTTGCAATGGGCTGTTGGAGTCGTCACCCGGTTTCGGACTTGTGGGTTCCATCTCTGGCCGCGGTGAGGGGCTTTGGGGGCTGACCCGTTCCCATTGCACCGTAATTGGCGTCTCTTTTAGACCGTAGAGGTGCACTTTCCCCTTTCTGTCAGGAATGAGCCTATAGTTTTTTGTCGCATCGTTAAACCGATCGAGAAGACAGTCTAAACATCCTGGACAGCGAAAGAGTCCCACCTGACGGCTATTTTTGTAGTGAATGTAAGTTGTGTAGAGAGCGGGACCTTCTCCAAAATACATGCCTGATGTCCCATTCATCCGCCTCAAGAAATAAGATAGGACAAATCCATACTGTTGCGCCCACCGTAAAAGCCCTTGTTCGACGGCATACCGAACGTCCTTATCAACGTCGTAGCGGATTTCATGTTGTCCAGAACATGACACAAGCGTAGCAATGTCCCCCTTCAACAATGCTGACACCAGATCGCCCAGTATGAGCCACCTATTATCAAATTGCAATTGACTGCACCGTATCTTGTAGCCCAGACGTAGGGTTCTTTCATCGTCGGTCTCTTCCACGACAGGTTGAGCCGTTATCGCCCGGGACTTTGTTACCACACGAAATTGATTCTCTGGATCATCTTTCCCAGGTGATCGTTCAGTGCGCATGTCAGAAAGGCTCTCATACCAGCGATCCTCATACGCTATATAGCCTCTAACTGCAGCAAACCTCTGGGTTTTGTAAAGAGGACCCGTTGGATCTTCCAGAAAACAGCTGAATATGCACAGCCCGTTGCCGGTCCACGCTTTCAGCTCTGCAGGCTTGCTGTGCGTCGTGGCGTCGCCTGTGAACGTTTCATATACTTGGTGGATAGATTCATCGCGAACGCGATTTGTACGTTGGGACAACCTTCCCAAGGACGAATTACGTTCGTAAAGGTGTCTCAATCCTCGCATCGACGGCATGACATGATCCCCTATATTCAACGTAAAAAGGAGACGAAGGTAAGCGCAAATGCTCCGCGCCAGATGAACAAGGCAAGGGTCTGTATGACAATGTTCCGCATGTTTCGCATACAGACTGCCCTGTCCAGACGTTTTAGTCTTGTCTGTACCACAATGAGTTCTGATGTTCGTTAACGATTCCTTCAACGCTCGGTGTCGCTTTCGCTTCTGCCAACAAGCTTGCGATTGAAGAAGACTCAGCTCCGGCAGCAACCTTTTTGCCGATTGCATGGGGCTCTCCATTCGAGCACTATCCGGAGGTGGTGGGGGTTCACGTTGGTCGGCTCCGTCGAATACATCGATTCCACGTTGAGTTAACCATTCTAACGCAGGCATATCGCACAAGAAGACGGCGAAGTCCTCGCCACAGGGATCCCCCAAAAGTATGTCTACAGCGGATCCAAAGGTATCGTGTAGTATTGTCGCCCAAGTAGAGAAAGAGCTCAAGTTGGATGCGCTACCATCTCGTGCTTCAAGCTTGATTAAACTTTGGCCACGAGGAACGAGACTGGTTTTCTGGGCCGACAGAACTGTGTTGCTAGCTTTGACATCAAGATTGAAGGTAACTCGAGGCGCTTCGGACCTTTGGTCTTGACTCAGATATACCAACGAACCTATCGCATCATAGATCGCTACATCAAGCGAGAGAACCAATTTGGCAAAGGAAGCAAGCCAACAACAATCCTCACCGCCACTGAAAGACAAGTGAACGGTTGAACCCTTGGATAGTAACGCGAGATTCGACAGACCCTTCGCTATTGAAGCTGGCTCCATGGCCTTTTGACCAACAATCGGCTTCGAACCCCTGACAAGACGTTGTAAACCATTGAGCAAGAGTTGGAATGGTGAGTCCATTAGTATGCCAGAGCACAAGCGGACAAGGGCTTTCCACTGCTGCAAGGAAGGCATGAATTGTTGGGGCGCTTTGGCTTGCAAACATAGTTGTCGGAGTACCTGGGCAGCATAGAAAACATCGTAATTGATTGTGAGGGCTGAACACAGAGCCACTAGCGCTAAGCCCTGCTCCGTCTCCGCAAGGTCTGCAACAAACTGCTTGATTCCGAATCCAAACCACAACAGATTGTCACAGAGCTTAGCGCATTTCAGGTTTTTGATCTCCTCGACCAGGTTGTCCTGCACTTTCGCGCTCAATTCAAGATTCCAGCAAAGCGCCTTTCCCACTTGCACGGTGTAAGCGTCCACGCCGGCTCTGGATAAGCGCGCAAGAGTCCCAACGGAGATCTGAACGACTGAACGGGACAGCGAAACCCAATCGAACTGTCCTGACTGTTGGAATGACGCGCCAGCCGATGGTATAAGTTGATCTGACATCCTAGGCAAGGTATTCCACGAAAATGTACTCGAGACAGGCTTGGTATTGGGTCTTTATGTATTGTGACTATCAAAGAACCGGAAAAGAGGAGCCAAAGCAGCTTGTAGAAGGGAAACAAATCGACAAAATACTCGTTGAGTCAATGGTGCCGCTTATGATTAATTTGAACCCGTGGATTTCGATCCTGCGGCTGAACAGACGATCCAGATGTGGGTGTGCTGTATTTTATGCACCTTGACGTCGGGAAGGCTGAGTTTGGGCGAATACTTGGCGCTCACAAGAAAGCCAGGGTGCCTCGGCGCTTAAGGTAGCCAATACTTCATATACTTTGACTTGTATGGAAACGAATTTGACATTCAGGTTAGAGGTCTTCGCAAGAATACCTATTAATATTAGGTGCATTAATGTTCTTACATCTAGAGATGTGTATGGAACCCGCGATTCTGCCTTTGAAGCAGTCCAGACCGAGTGAACGATGGGCTTTGAGCCTCCAAATCTCCCTCACCGTTGGTGCATAGATAGTATGTACGCCTGATAGTGGGCAAAGTTCGCTAGACACGTATCTTAGTTGTACGGAGGAGGACACCGCGTATCCTGACAGCACTACTGGCGCCACTAGTGTGGTCCATTGGAGATCACCCAAACGACCACCTAGGGGTTTTCCCACAGGCGACTCATCCTGCTGCCTCTAGGGCACCGGGCACCCCAACACACATCCGTATCCCTTGGACCACCCCCGTCAGCCAGGCTTTGGAATGTCTAAGAATTTTGGTGTCCTCCTCCGTACGATAATGAATCTCCACAGATAAGGTAGCAAGTTTATCAAATGCCAGCCGATGCCTACGCCAAGGGCCTGCTATACTTCGACAAATTGTTCGAAAGATCATTAAGAGACTGACGAACCGAGCCAAACCTCTGACCGAAACCGTTAGAGAATGTCGCCCTTTTGAATAAAGAGGAACCCGTAGAGGATAAAAATAAGAGAACTCCTGGGCTGCCAGACATAGATTGAGCACCTGTCAGAGCCAGATCCTGAGACATGCGATCTGACATGCAATCCCAAAAGCCTACCATTCTGCTGGGCTTCCAGCAGCGAAGTCTTTGTTCATCTTACCATGACCCTTCTCCACATCGCAACATGCTCGATGCCATCCTCCCACCACTCACCCATCTCTTCATCGTTCACGAACCCACAGCTCGCCCAAAAGCGCTCAATCACTTTCTGTGCGTGTACGAGTACCAACCCATTCCACTTACCCATTGCCTCTATCCTCTCTACATCTGTTTCATCTACCTCCGCACCCACCTTCCCAACCACCTTCTCATAGTTGCACTCCAACCATTCGATCGCCGTATCCACCAACCGCCTACCCAGTCCTAGCTTCCTATACTCTTTAAGCGTAGCCATCCGTCCTAACTTCACGAAAACCTCCTTGCCGTCCCACATCTCCGTCTTGCCGTGTTTGAGACCTAGCGCTATTTTCGCATCGTGCGAGTCCTCTTGAGGCATAGGCACCAAGCGGATCGTACCAGCAGGAAATCTGCTGTGTTCATTGCCAGCCGCGCCAGCCTCAATCACATAAGCCACCCAGTGCCAGCTCACACCATCATCCTTATCGATCTCCTCGGCCGCGGAGCAGTGCTGTTCGTCAACGAAGACGGCGAAGCGGACGGCAAGAGCGGAGAGGAAGATTGGCGGGACGGAAGGGTAGGTTGTGGGGGAGAAGGGCGGGGAGTGGCAGGCGCGTGTTGCCGAGGAACCAGGGGGTGGGAGGATGTCGATTGTATCGATTGTGGGAGTTTGCATGGTTGGGGGTGGTTAGGGAAGGTGGTATGGAGGTTGTGGGGTTTTGGTTAACGAGGAGGTTATGGAGTAGGTGGGAAAGCCTGCTGAAGATGGCGGCGGGGTTTTGTTTAGGGCGTTGTTTGTTAGGGCGGGAGTCGGAGAGGATGGCTAGTGGAAGTGTCTTGTCCTCCGCTCCGGAGGAGATGTTGAGGTGAGCTATGCATATTCATTTGAAGGAAGTTTGGGTGAATCCAAGATCTGGTTGCTCGGACCAGTCAAAGCGCCGAGAAATGCGACCCAAGGACTCAGGGTTCGTCGAGTGCTTATTTCCGAGACATACTTGACCAAATAGCTGCACTATGGTATGTATATTTGCATGACTTGCATTGGGCTTATTATTGTCTGGAATTTTGCTCTCCAATAGTGAAGCAAAATCGGGCTTTTGTCTGGATACCTCGAGCTTCTCACGGTAAGGGAAGTGGGCAATTGATCACCAGGGTGAGTCACAGAAACTGATCAGATATTCTGTATAGATTCTCATTGTCTCTACCGATATCGATGCGACGGTAGCGATAGTCCTTACTTCCATGCATGCAGTGTGAAGATTACCAATCCAGGCCACTGATCTGCTTTGCCCGTTCCTAAAACACCCCAGCGCCACGCTAAATAACTCGTAAAACCAAAAGATGGTCATCTCAAAATCTTCTCCCACTCATTCTCGCATACGCCTTGGCCAGAGCCTTCTTCTCCTTGCCGTCATTCTCGAGCACAGATGTCATATCCCGCAGCTGGATACCTGCGCCCGTCTCCCTGTCTTCTCTGAATTCGCCCCACTTGCGCCCCGCCGGTAGTGATGATCCGGGCGGTCCTGTGGTCTTTGAAGGAGCCCTGATTGCTGGATTGATCGCATTCGGACGTGAGAAGCTCGAAGACCCGCCGCCGCCACCTGCCCCTCCAGTCATCCACGACAGTTTCTTGCCTCCCATTGCTCCCCCGAGGCCAAGCGCCATGTTCATTGTCTTATTGGTAGCTGCGTGCTGTTGAGCCTCAGTGGCCTTAGCCTCGTCTTTCTTCCTCTGCTCTTTCTTGGTCCCAGATTTCTTGAGATCGGGCTCAGGTGCGCGTTGCCCAGCGCCAGTAGCCGATGGATCCGGAGCTACAGAGCCAGCTCTGCCGGAGTCGCCGGATATTGCGGTGGCGGCGGCGCGTCGTCTTCGCTTTGCAAGTCTTTCCTCTTCAGCTGCTCGTTCCGCTAAAGCCGACTTCTGGAAGTGTTGCACTACGTTATTCGGAAACGCTACCGTAGTTGTCGGCGATTGCTCGCCGTTGGATACAGGAGTGGGAGGCGTATTGAAGTCTGCGTAAGATCCTGTGCGCTATTAGCAAGGAGATTGTGGACACGTAAGTCGCAAGCATACGCTTCAGGGGGTTGGTCTTCGGCGAGACAGCGCTGTTGCTTGGTGTAGGCAGAGCAGGCACTGTCTCGGCCTTCCCGTCCCCAACAGCGAGATCCTGGAGATCTACAGGTACGACACCCTGAGAACCGATCTGCCTACTCTTCGCGAGAGCAGCTGCATCTTCAATGAAATCACGTATGCGTTCTCCGGCTGCCAGCGACAGTAGGGCTAGAATATCTACCAGTGGCGAGTCGCTAGTGATAAGATGTTGATCCGTCAGAACCTCCAGCCTCTCATGCTTGTCTGGACCAAACACGCGGACTTGTGTAGGCTGCTTATTGCCATTCGGTTTGTAATGTCCGTTGATATTAGTACTAAGGTGGTGGAGCCTTATTTGCTTATCAACACGCCGATGGAGAGGACCAGTATAGAGAAATGGCTCGTTCAGATGATATTGTCTGGTTTCTGCCTTTCTTCGGTCCGCCTGTTCACGGGCCTTCTTCGCCCACTCTTCCGGGGCCTGGTGGGGTTTTGCCAGTTGATTGAATGTCCCGGCGCCGTAGAAACTACTTCTGTCGCCTGGGATATTGTGCGAGTAGTGATTGTAATCAAATCTTGGGGGTAGTGACGGATTTTGAGGGCTCCCAGATCCCGCGGAGTTGAAAGAGGTTGCCATTTGAGAAATCAAAGACGTATCATGCTGCTGCTGAACGCTATTGCGATTCCTCAGAGCAGCTTCCTCCTCTTGTATATCAACTCCAGAGCCCAAAAGCACATCCGACAGTTCATTCAAATCCGTCGGCTTGTCGCTCGGTCGAGAGGGCGGGCCCATAGTACCCATCGCGTGTGGTGGTGGTTGTGGTGGTTGAGGCACATGGTTCAGCGTGTTGTGGTAGTTGTTTGCGTGTGTTGGATAACCATTTTGTTGTCCTTCCGGGAATGGTCTGCTGAAAATCTGATTTGGAAGACTGATGTTGGCTAAGCTAGGCGATCCATAGGGCGATGGAGGATTTGGTGATAGTCGTGGCCGTTTACTGGGTGGAGGATAATTGCCGGGGTGGGGTGACCCCATACCCTGTTGAGGTGACCATGGCCGCGGGGCATATGGCGGTAGATGCGGTGGGGTCGGATATTGCGACATGGCGATAGACTGCTTATACGGTCCTCCCTCTATTGCGCAGCTTTGGCCTGCGGTCGCCTGGTGGTGGAGCCAGTCTGCCCACCGGAGCAGCCCGTGCTGCGGTGAGAGCTGTCCCAACAGGTGATACTCATCCACGGAAAGATGTACCTTGCGAGCGTGCGGTTTTGCGCCTGTTTGTGAGGTTGTTCCGCTGTCGAAGGAGTCGAATTGCGATGCGGTGGTTGATTGTTCAAAGGAGTGGAGTAGTGAAGTGAATGGGATTTCCATCAAAGGTCACGTGCCAACCTTATTCATGGAGTCGCGCTAATCAGCTCTACCAGTCTTGTTGTTCATACATTACCCTCAACACTTCCATCATCAAGTTCACCCTGCAAGCTTGGCTGTCTGCCTATTCTGGTGTTCTATCTATGTGCAACTCTCCATGCGCCATGCAGTCCGCAAACCTATAACAGCTCCTAGCCCTGGCCATGCATTGGCGACAATTTCCATCAACAGCGCGGTGAGGGAACAACCTCGATAATACTGACAGTATGGCTGCCAAAAGGAAGCTCTCGGCATTGGCACCAGAGGTGCAGGAACCCGTAGACCCCGCGGATGAGTTCATGTTCCTGTGCTTGGGCGGGGGAAATGAGGTGGGAAGATCCTGTCACATCATCCAGTATAAGGGCAAGACGGTCATGGTACGAGAGTATCCCTGTTCTGTGGTTGGAAGCATGTACTGAAATCCTACGCCCCAGCTTGATGCTGGCATGCATCCTGCCCTCGATGGTATCGCTGCCTTGCCCTGGTTTGACGAGTTCGACCTGAGTACCGTCGATATCCTCCTTATCAGCCAGTGAGTGGAACCTATCTCATTACTCCTCGGCGACTTTGAACATGGCTGCACGCGAATCTTTGGCTTGTTTTCGTCATCGTCTTTGTGGCAAAGTGGACAAGGCAGGCCGCGGCTCAAGATGTCATACGACAAGGGTATCTAGGAGGCGGGCATCAAGGGGGTTTGGTGATGAGTCGCGGCCTTGCCCCGAGCCGCTGGGGCCTAAATCTTGTACCAGAGCTATCAATACAATCATCTTGTCTTCCTGGTGCTCTGCAATTCCCTTGCCGCGTCGTGATCCCAGCCTCCCAGTAGCACTTGCCCGCATTTCCATGACCAACCGCTATTCTATTGCAACCTCAGGTCCATAACGTGTCTACTATGGTATGTTTAGGAGCTCAACGAAAGCTGACAGTCTGCTCTTTACAGTTTCCACCTCGACCATGCCATGGGTCTACCGTTCGTACTTGCGAAAACAAACTTCCGTGGTCGTGTATTCATGACGCATCCTACGAAGGCCATCTACAAGTGGTTAATCCAGGACAGTGTCCGAGTTCAGTAAGTTTGCTCCCTCTTCGCATCTTAATAAGTAGAAATTAACGCGAATTTAGGAACACTTCTTCGTCGGCTGAGGGGCAAACCCAACTTTACACCGAAGCCGATCACCTCTCCACATTTCCTCAGATTGAAGCTGTAGACTACTATACGACACACACTGTATCCTCCATAAGATTCACACCCTACCCTGCAGGACATGCGCTCGGGGCTGCCATGTTCGTTATAGAAATTGCCGGCCTCAAGATCCTCTTCACTGGCGACTACTCTCGAGAGATCGACCGACATCTGATCTCTGCGGAGATACCGAAAGGTATCAAGATCGACGTACTCATCACCGAAAGCACCTACGGGATCGCATCTCATATCCCCCGAACCGAAAGAGAAACTGCCTTGATGAAAAGCATAACAAGCATACTCAATCGAGGTGGGAGAGTACTAATGCCGGTATTCGCTCTCGGCAGGGCTCAAGAACTGCTACTGATCCTTGACGAATACTGGTCAAAACATCCAGAGTATCAACGAATACCTATCTATTATGCCTCAAATCTTGCCAGGAAATGTATGGTTGTCTATCAGACGTACATCGGCGCAATGAATGACAACATCAAGAAACTCTTCCGTCAACGTATGGCTGAAGCCGAGCAAGCCGGCAACATGGATAAAGGCGGACCGTGGGACTTCCGCTTTGTCAGAAGCCTGAAGAACCTTGAGAGATTCGACGATGTTGGCGAGTGCGTCATGCTAGCCAGTCCGGGTATGATGCAGAATGGAGTGAGCCGGGAGCTCCTGGAGCGATGGGCACCTAATGAAAAGAACGGCGTTGTCATCACTGGTTACAGCGTTGAGGGGACCATGGCAAAGTCGATTATGAACGAGCCCGAGACGATACCTGCGGTGATGGGTAATAGAAGCGCCGCCATCATGGGTCGGAAGGGACTTGGTCCCAATGGCGAGCCCGAGAGAGCGATGATCCCGAGGCGTTGCAGCGTTCAAGAGTACAGTTTCGCGGCGCATGTCGATGGGCAGGAGAACAGAGAGTTCATCGAAGAGGTCAATGCCCCTGTTGTAGTAAGGCACATCCACTCAAAGGGCGACTGGCAAAATGAGAGAGCTAATCTGCGCCAGATCCTCGTTCATGGGGAGAAGCATAACATGACGCGTCTGAAGTCTAAGCTACTATCACTAAATGCAGACAAAGCGGTCAAAACGAAAGTCTTCAGCCCTGAAAACGCCAAAGAACTTCGAATACCCTTCAAGACGGAGAAGACAGCTAAAGTAGTCGGCAAGCTTGCCGAAATAGCGCCACCAGCGTCTCTCGACCCGGATGATACACAGCTGATGACTGGGGTCTTGGTTCAGAATGACTTCAAGATGTCATTAATGGCGCCTGAAGACCTCCGAGAATACGCTGGACTCACCACGACCAGCATAATATGCAAGCAAAGGATCACCCTCAGTGCGGCTGGGATCGACCTTATTCGTTGGGCCTTGGAAGGAACATTCGGTGCCGTAGAGGAGATAGGAAGGAAAGGCAAAGCCATGACCAACGGCACATCGACAACGAATGGCCATGGCAACAGAGATGCCTATGACGTAGATGAAGAAATCAACCACTCCCCACATCCGGTAGCTTACCTGGTGATGGGCTGTGTTATTGTCCGCTACCAGAACAGCGGCGAGGTTGAAGTCGAGTGGGAAGGCAACGTCCTCAACGATGGCATTGCAGACGCCGTGCTGGCTGTGCTGTTTACAGTAGAGCGCAGTCCCGCAGCCGTCAAGCGTAAGCCCCTTGGGTCCAACGAGGTCGATCAAAGCTAATGAGAGATAGAATCTTCGAAGAACCAGCATCAACATCATCATCACGGGCAACGTAATCTACACGCCAATGTCACGCCCGAGGACCGCTTCTCCCGCCTTTGCATGTTCCTCGAAGCCCAATTCGGCGACCAGATCACGCCTATCACTCAACCAAATTTATCACTAAAGCCAGACGCAGACGAAGATGGTATCAAAGCAGAGCCGACGGACGATTACCTGGAGGACCTGGAAGCGGAGGAACTAGAGAGATTGCACAGCATCGGCATACCCGTTCCAGGAGTGGAGATCAAGGTGGACAAGCACATAGCGAAGGTCTGGCTCGAGACATTGGAAGTGGACTGCGGATACGCTGTTTTGCGAGATCGAGTCAAGGCGGTAGTTGAGAGAGCAGTAGAGACGGTGGCTCCTCTGTGGAGTCAGAAAAGGAGCTGAAGCTTGATCAGCAGCAGGACTCTAATGAGGAAGAGCATTGAAAGGCGCTACGTTGGCTGCTCTAGTTCACAGGGGCTGGTTCAGGATCTGGCATCAGGTAATTCCGATTGGGCGAGATGGTTTGTATGAGATATTGTGGAAGCATTGCAAAGTGAATCTTAGGATTGATGGCTGTCTCGAAGTGCTTATGGTGCAATGTTGATTTATATTGATTGAATGAAGGCTCAATGAAGACCCCAGGCTCTCCAGCATTCAGAGTTCTGATGATCAGAGTGGATTTGACCTCAACGTTGATGTTAACATCGGTTGGGACTGCATAGATGTAAACATGAGTGAAGTCGGGAGCTATTGGCTGATGGCGGCCTCCGTCGTCATTTTCGGCACCCGCGACGATCCAGCCTCTTGGAGTCTAGCGTCGCATGATTGAAGCTAAAGTACCTACTTTAGGGTTGATTTCGCAGAAGGTGAAGTGAAGTGAGCAGCATGATGAGGAAAGCACTCATTCTCCGCAGATCTCGCATGCCACTTGTGGCCCGCAGACGACACTGGCTGCTGCAGGGGACAACTGACATCTGCGCCTTTCTTCCCACCCCATTCATCACACCTCGTCTCTCATCTCTGCCCAGCATCTGCTCTCCAACTGTCCGGGCCCAATACCTGGACTCCACCTTGGCCTGACGCGACCGAAACGCCCACGAAACCCTCAATTCCGCCAGTACAGCCTCTTTAGCCCAGGAAACATCTTTTACGCACTGCATGATCCCCTCACCCGACTAGTACTGCCATCAAGTCTTGGATTGAAGGGACCTCGAATGTGTTGAAGGCACAAACCCCGGTCCGTACAAACCCGGCTCTTGGAGGTGAATCGAATGACCAATGTCGACTCCCTCGACCCTAACGGCCACCCTGCCTCCTCCTCATACCTCTCACTACGGCTATTCAAGAGGCCAACCTTATCAGACCAGTCCGCATCGCTATGCCAGCACTAATTCTGCCATGAATGGCTCCTCGCGCTTAGCCCAGTCCTACAACCACTACTCCAATAACACCCCGGCCTCAATACCTCGCAATCCATCACATACATCGTTGCCCAAACAGCAACCATCACAAGCCATGCCGACATCACACTCTGCCTCGTCTGTTCAGAGCTCGAGAAAGAGGGAGCGAAGCAGGGGTCCAGATTGGAACGAATTCTACAAGAATGGCGTTCCCAAGGAGATCATCGTTATAGACGATGACACACCTCCCCCACCTGAAAAGCCGGAAACAAGAAGGATGGAGAATGAACGACCAAACCATACCACCCGGACGTTGGTTAGGAACGATTCCTTCGAGCAGCATGCGGCGAAGAAGCGAAGGACAGCACAGGGCAATGCCTACCAGCAGGATCCATATCAACAACCTGCATACTCCTACAAAACCCGCAGTGACGAGGGATCAAGTGGGGCCAATACCATATCCACGGAACGAACGACGTCCTTGCATACCACGGCGCCTACATCCTTAGGCTCCCACACCAGCCAAGGAAGTGCTGGGGCTTATCTTGACGATGGAGTTGTTGGCCAAAAGCGAAAACGTGTTACGCGCCAAGCGGTGGCCGACGAGAAGAAGAGACAGGACATTGAGATTATCGGTGAGGCCTACGCCTCGTACGTGCCACCACCGAAGCCACCTATCAAAGCAAAAGATGTTCATGTGCCGCCGATTAAAGATGTAAGCACAGCTCCAAGCGAGGAACGATCTGTGCTAATGAACGAACTGTAGACTGCGACGTACGGACAGAAGATTGATGATGAGGACGGGCATTACATAGTCGTGGCTGATGCCGAGCTCGGAGAAAGATGTAGGCTTTCATACTCAAACAAGCTGAGGAAAGCAGATGCTGACGATTCAACAGACCAAGTCTCACGGCTCCTTGGTCAAGGAACTTTCGGCAAAGTGGTTGAAGCTTACGACAAAAGATTACGGACAAGATGTGCAATCAAAATTATCCGATCTGTGCAGAAATACCGTGATGCATCACGGATAGAGTTGCGAGTTCTCTCTACCTTGTCTCAGAACGACCGCGATAATCGCAACAAATGCATACATCTCCGAGACTGCTTCGACTTCAGAAATCATATCTGCATTGTCACAGATCTGTTAGGTCAAAGCGTTTTTGACTTCCTCAAAGGCAACCAATTCGTACCGTTTCCGAGCAGTCAAATACAAAGTTTTGCTCGGCAACTTCTGACCAGTGTTGCTTGTAAGTCCCACACCAAGAGTAAAGGGTGACGATACTGAACTTCATAACAGTCCTCCACGACCTCGACCTCATACATACCGATCTAAAGCCGGAAAATATTCTTCTCGTAGGCAACAGCTATCAGACTTTTACATACAATCGTCAGATACCATCGTCATCTACCACTACACAACGCATAGCCCGACAGCGGCGGGTACTTCTCGATACCGAGATACGACTGATAGATTTCGGCTCTGCTACGTTCGAAGACGAGTATCACTCATCTGTCGTCTCAACAAGACATTATCGTGCACCAGAAATTATTCTCAATCTTGGTTGGAGCTTCCCCTGCGACATTTGGAGTATAGGTTGCATCCTAGTTGAGTTCTTCACTGGAGATGCCCTTTTCCAAACCCACGACAATCTTGAGCATCTGGCTATGATGGAGGCCGTATGTAATGGGAAGCTAGAACCGAAGATTGTTCGGCAAGTCCAGAGCGGTGGACGAGGGCATAATGGCAATTCTGCCACGAAGTGAGTACTCTTGAAGCATGATGATCTCTGCTAGGTACGCTAACAGAGCAAAGGTACTTCCGCGGGTCCAAGCTCGACTACCCCAACAACGAAACTTCCAAGGCCTCGAAGAAATACGTCAAGGCCATGAAGCCGCTGCCCGTACGTTCACTCCTTCCTTCTCCTCTCTGCCCCTTCCCTTCAGCCATTTCTCTCTTTTTCTCCTATTTCTCCTAGCCTCTCTCCTTACTCTTCTCCCCTCCTTCCTCGCCCCACTCCTGCAGGCCCCGTCCAGTGACTAGCAAATCTTTCTCTAACCCCCTTTCCCTCAAACAGGACATCATCCCCCCCACCACCGACTTCAACAAGCAATTCCTCGCCCTCCTCCGCAAAATCTTCGTCTACGACCCCCACAAGCGCATCACCGCCAAAGAAGCCCTCAAGCACAAATGGTTCCAGGAGAGCATGAAAGACGACGGCACCGAGGCGGCCAAGATCCGACGGCAGAGAGCCGCCGCTTTGGCGCAGGTACAGGAGGCCGAGGAGCGTGCGAGGGAAGAGTGGTCGTGAGAGCGCGTACTGATGAGCTACTCTACCATTAGGGCTTGCGGGCCATTTGGAGTGGAGAATTGGGTGGCCATCCCGGAATACGGGGGAGTGCGGGCGCGCGTATGATGTACAGAGCGCGAAGGAGCTGCATGTGCCCATGCGAGGCACTTAGATGGACGCTTCTGCGCCCTTGAACGAAAGCTTATGTCACTTTTCATGTATCAGGAAAAGGGGGGCATAGCAGAAAAACATCATTGATCCATGAATATTGCTTCAACACCATCTGAACTTATTTTCTATATCGACATTCACTTAAGCTGAGGCAACGCTTCAGGGAAAAGGCACGGCGAAGGCAATGATTCTCGACAAGGGGGCACAGTTCTATGCGTCATCTCCTGTTCTCTTTCCCCTATCCTCCCTTATCCATCATCAGTCCTCACCTCACCTCCCCCCACCTATCCTCATCCTCCTCCCTCCACCTTCCCCTATCCTCCCTCCCTTATCCTCCCCACCTCCAACACCCCCCGCCCCTCTCCCGTTTTGCCTCCCTTCCTCCCTCCCTCCCCCACCCCTCCAGAATTAGGGTATAAAGTAGGTGTATAGACGTGTATATCCCGTAACGA
>JAABUQ010002551.1_pt1 | contig 35726 bp, 26 predicted proteins | sample 5560001 | NCBI WGS metagenome assembly JAABUQ01 (sample SAMN10711888, study PRJNA513371) | rock metagenome | isolation source: Antarctica rocks | place: Antarctica: Victoria Land, Finger Mt nord | collected 2015-12-18
CGAGCTGTCCATAGGCTGCGGAGTAAACCTGATAGATTTTGCTGATGCCGTTTTGATCGGGAAAGGCGAAGGTTGCGCCAACGAGCGAATCGTTGACCGCCTTGTCGCGCCACGAATAGGATAAGCGAGCCGAGATGCCGTGTCTCTCGTAATAGCCCGTAGCGGTTACCGAATGACGCGCAACGCCGGGTATCGTCGAGCGTTTGGCGAAGGACGTTCCCGCAATCGAGGATGAGTCCGAATAGGTGTAGTTGGCAGCGAGGCCGAAGCCGTTCAGGAACGGCGCGATCCTATTGGTGAAAGAATATTGTCCACCGAGTTCGAGGCCGTAAACATGTCCGGCTCCGGCGTTTACGGGCTGCGTGACGTTCGAAACCGTGCCACCAAAATCGTCCTGGACGTTAGTGGCGATATTCTGGGTTTCGACGAAGTTATCGATCTGCTTGTAAAAGCCCTGAATACTGATCAGGCCGCCGCGCGCGAAATAATCCTCATAGGAAATCAGCGCCTGCGTCGCGCGGTAGGGATCGAGTTGCGAACTGCCCGACGAACCGCCCGCAAAGGCGAACCCGTCCTTGAGGCCCGTCGTCACGTTGGTACGCGCATCTGTCTGGCGGGTAAAGTTGAACGAATTGCCCAGACCCAGTGAAAAGAGATCCTGCGGAGAGACGACGCGCGCCGCGCTGACACGCACGATCTGATGATCGCTGACGTCCAGCGTGAAGTTGAGCGACGGCAGCACGTCGGTGTAACTGCGCAGTGTCGTGACAGGCACGACGTTCGAGTCGACACCGTTCCACGGCGCGGTGCCGTAATAGCTCGGGACGGTCGCGGTCTGGCCGTTATCGATCTTGAGGTCGGTGCGCACGAAGCGGACACCGAAGTTCATGTGGAAGCGGCTGTCCTTGTTGCCGATGTCGCCCATCAGATAACCCGCGTAGGTATCTTCCTTGACGCGGAAAGAGCTTAGGCCATCGATGAACAGCTTTTCGGTGTTGTTCGGCACGTTTGCACCGGACCAGACCTTTTGGAGATATGTAGACGGATCGCGGAGCGTGGACGGGTCTTTGACGAGAATATTGCCCGCGCCGAAATTATACACTTTGTGCGCGAGCGCGGGGTTGCTGGTCGCGGTCGAGTAGGGGATGTTGGGCGTGCCGTAGCCCGGATCCTGATAGTAGAGGTACGGGCCGCCGTTGGGCGTGTCGACATTGCCCGCGCCCCCGCCATCGATCAGATAGCGGCCGAAATCCTGATTGACCTTACGATCGGAGTAGCGAAAGCCAATGGTGAAGACCGCGCCAACGTCCTTGAGGAACGGCGCATCGTAGGAGAGGTCCCCCTTGATCGCGTACTGCTCCTGCTTGGTGGCATTGGCGTAGGCCCAGTTTGACTTGAAGGTGGCGTAGGCGGGGTTGCTCAGGATATCCGCGTACGGTGCGAGGTAGGAAACGCTCGGCAAGCCCGAGGTGCCGCCATTGGCGAAGGCAAACGTGTAGCCGTGCGAGCCTGTACCAGGACAGGTCGAGGCACCGTTGTTGCAGCCGGGCGCTGCGGGAGACGTGGCGACACCTGCGCTGGTGTTGTACAGACCATGTTCAGCGTCGGCGACCGCAGCCTGGAAGTTAGCAGTGGCGCGTGCGTAGGACGCATCGAGTTTGCCGTGAAGAGGGCCGCCATCCTCGAAATTGGTTGTCCATTGGACGTTGTTGGCTTCGGAGTTGTTCCTCTGGAACAAGGTCTGCGTTTCGGCACCGTTGGCGTTGAAGATCGCAATGTTGACGACGCCATTGCTCGCGATATTGTAGCCCTGCGTGGGATCGATGCCCGGCAGCAAGACGCTTGGCGACGAGCCCTGGCCATTGAACCACACCTTGTCTGAATAGGTGAGCGTCGTCTCGTCTTCTTTCGAATAGAAATAGTTGACGCGCGTGGTGATCGACTCGCCAATATGCGCGGCGACGCCCGCCGAAACACCCAGCGTCTTGCGATGATCGAACAGATCGCTGAAATAGCCGAGCTGCGGATCGATATAATATTGATTGTTGGGTAGTGTCGTCAGGCCAGCAGGTGTCAGCGCACCGACATAGGGTCCGGTGGCCGAATTGGTGATCAGCCACTGGTTGCGATTGGCGGACTGATATTCCTTTGTGTGGGTATCTTCGACGTCATAGGAAACACTGCCGGTGAACGCGATCCGGTCGTTCGGCCGATAGGACAGCACGAGCGTGCCGTTGGGCGTGACATTGTCGGTGCCTTCCTTGCCGGTGCCCTCTGCATGGACGCCGCGCATGTTGCCGCCGAAGCTGAAGCCATGCGGCTGCGCGAGCGGATCGCGGGTCTTGAGGTCGATCGTGCCGCCCAGGCCACCTTCGGTGAGCGATGCCTTCGGGTTCTTGTAGACATCAATGCCCGAGATTTCCTCGCTCGGGATGCCTTCGAGCGAGCTGTACTGCGCGTTGCCGCCCGCGCCGCCGCCCGCCGCCTCGCCCGAGACGTAGAATTCCTTGCCGGTGAGGAAAATGTTGCCGTTCAACGTGGTAAGGTTCTGGCGCAACCCGTCGATGAGGACCGAGGTGCCCTTGCCCTGCGAGCGGTCGATCTGGACGCCGGGCAGGCGCTGGAGCGATTCAGCAACGTTTTGATCGGGGAATTTGCCGATGTCCTCGGGTGCGATCGATTCGATCGGCAGCTCCGAATTGCGCTTGTTCGCGATCGCGGTCTCGAGCGAGGCGCGAAAGCCGGTGACGACGATCTCGCTGGAGGACGCGGGACCCGCTCCGGGGTCGTTGGACTTGCCGGACACCGCCGGGGGAACGCTGTTGGCGCTATCGGGTGCTTGCGCAGCCGAGGGCGCGCCCGACGGACCGGGCTGGTCCTGCGTGGTGACCGGGCGGCTCGAACCAGGCGTTTGCTCCTGCGCGAAGGCCGCGCTGGTGATCACGAGCACGCCGAGCGAACTGGCGGCCAGGAGGGCAGTGCGAAATGACGTGCGGTGATGGGCGTTCATGTACATCTCCCCGGAAGCCGCGCGTTCCAAGTCCAGGGGCACACGACAACCTTACCCCCGCGCTCTTTGGCGCTTTTGTTTGGGCCGACGCACATTGATCGGCAGCACTTAGGAACGCCGGAAAAACAGCGCTGTCAATCTGTTGTTCAAAGCGGTCGAGCGAAAAACAATTCGCTTCTATACGATATTGACAGCGCTGTCGCATTCGCGCCATGCAAACGAACCTGGCTGGCGGGGCTTGCCGCGCACGGCTAAGGATGGACGGGAAAATCGACGCAAGTTCGCCGCCAAACGCGCCTTCTCCTCGCGGGACAGGGCAAGACGGCGCGAGCACGGGAGCAGTGGGACCGGAAACCATGAATCGACGAGATCTGCTCAAAGGCGGCGTGGCAACCTCTCTTCTCACGCTCCGGCCGATGCGGTCCGGCGCGATGACGCCCGATCCGTCCTTCCCGCCCGGTTTTCTGTGGGGTGCCGCAACGGCTGCCTATCAGGTCGAAGGCGCGTGGGCTGCCGACGGCAAGGGACCGTCGGTTTGGGACCGCTTCGCCCACACACCCGGCAAAATCCAGAACGGCGACACCGGCGACGTCGCGTGTGACAGCTATCATCGCTACCACGACGACGCGGCGCTGATCCGCCAGCTCGGGCTGAAGAGCTTCCGCTATTCGATCAGTTGGCCCCGCATCCAGGCGGACGGTCGCGGTCCGGCCAACCCAAAGGGGCTCGATTACTACAAACGCCTGACCGACGCGGTGCTCGAAGCGGGCGCGCGTCCGCTCGTCACGCTATATCACTGGGACTTGCCCCAAGCGCTTGAGGACGCGGGCGGCTGGCCCAACCGCGATACGGCGGCGCGCATGGCGGACTATGCCGCGATCATCGGTGCCGCACTCGGCGACCGGATCGATCATTGGGCGATTTACAATGAACCCAAAACCTTCACCCATCTGGGTTACTGGCAGGGCATTCACGCCCCGGGCCGCACGGAACCGCTGGCGTTTCTCAAGGCGACGCACATGGTCAATTTGGGACTGGGCATGAGCTTTCGCGCGCTGAAGGCCGCCAGCCCGCGCGCGCAGGTCGGCAACGTGTGCGACGTCGCCCCAATGCTGCCCAAGACGCGAGACGCGGCCGACCGCGAAGCCGCCGCGCGCTATGGCCGTTTCCTCAATCGCTGGTTTCTCGAACCGGCGTTCACGGGTGCCTATCCAAAGGTGCTGCCGGCGGATCGCGAGCACGCGCTGCTTGGCTGGCGCGACGGCGACGAGAAACTGCTCCGCGCCGACCTCGATCATGTCGGGCTGAACTACTATACCAGCTGGACCGTAGCAGACGATCCGACCGGCTCGAACGGCATCCCGGGCCTGAACACCCGTGCCGATTGGGGCATCGGACCGCACGCCAGGACGGATATTGGCTGGGACATCTATCCGCAGGGCTTCTACGATATCCTCGTCGATATGCATGGCCTCACCGGCCGCCGTCCAATCGAGATCACCGAGAATGGCGCGAGCTATAACGCTCGGCCTGGCGCGGACGGCCGTATCCACGATCCGCAGCGCATCGCCTACCTCCAGACGCACCTGGCCGAACTGCGCCGCGCGATCGCCGACGGTGTGCCCGTGCGCGGCTATCACTGCTGGAGCCTGATGGACAATTTCGAGTGGGCGGCGGGCTATAGTCAGCGTTTCGGCCTGACCTATGTGGATTTCGCCAACGGCCTGAAGCGTACGCCGAAGGACTCGTTTCTATGGTATCGCGATGTCATTAGGGCCAACCGCGTGTTGCCCGCGTAATCAGGCCGACACCGGACCGCGCGGCGGATCAGCGGATGTCCGCCTGCCCCGGCACCGCGTTCCAGCCACGCAGCGCGACCTTCGCCGCAGCCGTGCCGCTCGCGGGATAGCGGATGCGTAACGTCCGCCGCTCGCCCGGTAGCAGCGAGAGATAATTGTCGTCATAATAGGCCGGAAGCACACGTTCGCCGGCGGCGTCCTGCAGCGTCAACTTGATCGCCAGCACGGGAGCCGCGCCCGGATCGGACAGTTCGACCTCGACGATCCGCTCCCCGGCGTCCACGCCTCGCGACACTGCCGTGAGCGCGACCACGCCCGGCGGAAGGTCGTTCAGCCGCCGCAGGTCGGCCTCGGCGGCGGCGCGCCAGTAGAGATTGTCCGAGAGCGGTCGCCCGAGCGCGTTCTCAAGCTCAAGCTTCACCAGCACGGGTCCGGCCGCCATCCACCGCGCAAGATCGAGCGTATCGGCGTGGCGCACCGAGTTCGCGGTCACGTCGATCGCCTCGCGTCGATCCACGAGCACCCGCCCATCGAGCGCGATCACCCGCGCGCGCAGCTTCGCCCCCGTCAGTGGCGCGAGCGTGGTGTTGACGACCATGATCGTGTCATGCGGCCGATCGAGCTGAATATGGACGGGCTCGGTCGCCTTCTTAGCACCATAATAGCTCGCGTTGGTGTCATAGTCCGAGCTGTAGAGCTGCCATACATTGGACGGCCACGCGGGCTGCGTCATCCACAGCATCCGTCCGCTCGTCTCGCGCCACAACCCTGCGTTCATCCCCTCGAACACCGCGCGGTGGCCGTCGTAGTTCATCATCTGCGCCTTGCGCTCGAAATCCGGGAGGCTCGTCGGTGCGCCGAACTTGGTCGTCAGCGCGGCCATAAATCCGTGCGTGTCGCCGTTCCCTGCCTGATGCCAATCGTGATAGGCCCAGCTATCGGTAATCGGCCACTGTTCGGAAGGCGGCACCGACGCCTTGAAGCTCTCCAACGTCGAGAAGGAGGGTAATCCCACCTCGACCGCATAACCCTTCGAGAGTTTGGTGAAATACTCCTCGTCGGGACGGTAACTGTACGGGCCTGAATCCTGCAGATTGATGCGGTTGGACGATCCCGCATAATAGCGCGTGCCATCGAGTTCGCGCGTGAGTCGCTCCAGCCCCTCGTTCAGTATCGGCTGCGGCACGCCCTCGTTCCGCCCGATCCAGACCATGATCGAGGGGTGGTTGCGGAAGCGCGATACCACATCGGCGGCGTTTTGAAGGAACAGCTGCGGGTCTTGCGCCTCCAAATTGTAGTCCTGCGTCGATTCCCAGAAATCGTTCCAGACCAGAATGCCGTATTCGTCGGCAAGATCGTAGAGCGCCTCCTCGGTGTCCTGGCCAACCCAGTTGCGCAGGATATTCATGTGCGCGTTGCGGCTGAGCCGGAAATACGGCTCCAGCCTTGCGCGAGAGACGCGCTTCATGAAATCATCCATGCCCCACGCGCCGCCCCGGATCGCGATTCGCTCGCCGTTCACGCGCACGACCAGGAACGGCGACAATGGATCATCAGGTAGCGGCTTCAGGCCGGGCAGGCCTTCCGCCCCCGGTGCCAACGACACCGCGAACGCCTTGCCCGCGTCGTGGATGCCTGCATGCGAGCCGTCGATCAGCCACCGCCCGCCCGCCTGTGCCGGATCATATTCCACGCGCCGCAGCCGACCGTTCCCGTCGAACGCCGACAGCTCGTAGGTGATCTCACGAATGCCGAACCTGAGCGTCGTCTCGTCGGATACCCCGGCGGCGGTGACGAACGCGAGCTTGAGCCGATGCAGCGCCGGTTCGCCGTAACCGTTGGGCCACCACAGCTTCGGATTGCGAACGCGCAGCGCGGTGTATATAGCCGGGGTAAGCACGATACTGTTCGCGCCCGGCTGCAACGTCACGCGCTTGGCGACGCGCACGTCGTCGAACGCCGCCGTCAGCTCGCCCGCGATCCGCGTGTCGGACAGGTTCGCCAGTTCGGCGGTGATCGTCACGTCGGCACGGCTGCGATCAGGTAGCGGCAGCGTGGTGACCACCCTGGGGTCGCCCAGCCGCACGTCGCCGGTCTCGTGTAGCTCCACATCCTGCCAAATGCCGGTGTTGCGGTCCCGCACGCCCGGAATCCAGTCCCATCCCTCGGTCGCGACGAACGTCGGCCCGTCGAGCATCATCATGCCGCCGTTCTCGCCCGCGCCGCCCTTGATCGATTGCTCGTTCGGGATCCCGGGGTGCGGCGGTGGCGAGACACGGACCGACAGGATGTTGCGACGGGCCCTGAGCCTGCCGGTCACGTCGAAGCGCCCGCGAATGAAGGCACCCGTCGTTGTGCCCAGACGCTCGCCGTTCAGCCAGACCTGCGAGGCATAGTTGATGCCGTTGAACAGGATCTGCGTTCGGCGGTCGTTCGCCACATGGGGCGCATCGAACTCGGTCCGGTACCACCAGTCATGCTTGTTCAGGCTTTCGGGAATCGCGAGATTATTCAATCCATACGCCGGATCGGGATAGACGCCACGATCAACCAGCGTGGTCAGCACCGTTCCCGGCACGGTCGCCGCCAGCCAATGCGAGGCATCGTAGCCGGCGCGCGAGATTGTTGCGGCACTGCCGACGTCGAGCGCCGATGCGAGCCGCCACCCGCCCGCCACAGTCCAGCGCCCCGCCGCCACCCGCACCAGCGCCGGGCCGCCATAAGGCGACCGGGGTCGACCTGCGGAGTAGGGGGCGGCGCTGGTGGGCAGCGTGTCGGCCGGCTGCGGGGCATCGTAGCCCGCCTGCTGGCGCACTTGCACCGGCCACGGCTTCGCCGCCTGCTCGTAACCGATGACCGGCGGCGCGGGCGGGGCGGTAGCGGCCGCGCGCATTTCGGCGGGCGCGAGCGCGCGATCGTAGATTTTTACGCCGCGCAGCACGCCCGAGAAATGCTGATTGGGCCCGCTGTCGGCCGGTCGGGGAGCGATTTCGACGCGGAGCCGCGCCACGCTGCCCGCACCGTCGACCGCCGCCACAGCCAGCGGCAGCGTTGGCAATCGCTCGCGATGCGATCCCGCTTCCACGCCATCGATGAACAATCGCACGGTTTGTCCGTCGTACGTGGCGGCAATCATGTGCAGGCCATCAACGGGCAGCGCTTGTCGCGCCGTCACGGGCCGGACGCCGCCGACCTCGAACGTCGGTCGCCGCTCGCCATCCAGCCCGAGCCGCCGCGCCTGCGGCTGGGCTAAATCGCCCAACTCCAAGAGCAATACGCCGCCCGGCGCGCTTGTGCCGTGGGCCCAGGAAACGATGCTGAATGGAGCGCCCGATTCGACCGGCAGGGTGCCAGCTGGCAAGTGCCTGGTGATGCCCGCTCCGCCGGCAATCAGCCGTACGTCGAACGGACCAATGACTGCGGACGGGGTGGCTATGCAAGTCTCGGCCATTGCCATCGCCAAACCCGTGCAGACCGCGTAACAAAACAATGCTTTTGTCTTCAAAATGCTTCCCGCCGATTCTCCCGAGTGTGACGATCCATCCCGGCATATCGCACAAGAAAGCCGCGAGACAGCGCTGTCAATATAGACGTTTGGAAGCGGCGGGGACCTGACATCGGGTTGGCGATGGGTGAACGGGCTGAGTCGACGATCGGATGCCGTAGGCAGAACAGCGCAAGCGCTGCAATGATCGGGTAGCACACGAAGGGAATCGTGAGCGCGGGACGTAACGTTGTGAGACCCGCCGGGACGCCCGCTAAGCAGCATGGTCCGACCCCGACAGCGTCGCGCACCCGATTGGCAAGGTGCTTGCGGCTCCATCCGATCGCGCGAGCAATCGCGACGATATCCCAATTCGGGCGAGTGCGTAGCAGACCGAGAGCGCGCGTCTGCTGCCCATCGAGCGCGGCTGCGCCCATGAGACGGCGTGCCAGTCCGCGGTCGAGCAGCGCCACCCGAGCTTCCCAGCCCTTCGCCTCGCAAAGGGCGAGGCACGGGTTGCGCGCTTCTGAGCCGAGCAGTGCGTCAAGCGGCACGACGTGGTCGACCATCTCGTGCATCGTCATGTCGAGCAGGTGTCGCAGGGTCAAGAGCGGCAGAAATACATGTACGCCGGCTTGAGAGCCGTCGGAGTGTGACAGCGCAGAACGGAGATGCGCGCCGGCGACAAACGCTTCGTCAGCATCCAACCGTGACACGGTCCCATCACAACCGGTGATCGCAATGGCCCGCCGAGATGACGAGCAGGACGCCCTCGGCGTGCGGCAACTCGCGGCGGGTCGTGAAACCGCCGTACCCCCCAGTAATCGCCACAGCCATACAGATGATGCACGAGACCCGGCGACGGCGCGACTTAAGCCGTGCGCTACATATTCACGCCATCATCGTGCAATTGTACTCGGCAACGATGGTCGAGGCTCACATCTCCTCCACGTCCACTTCGCACCACTTTCTAGCGTGCGATCCTAACGGCACGCGCCAGCGACGGAAAGCCTCTTGGCTGCTCATCCGGCAAGTCGACTGCCGTTACCCCTAATCTCTTATTTAAACCGGACCGTCCGGATTGTTCCCCATGCCGTCCGCTTAAGCGGGCCGGTCGTCGATGATGAACGTACGGCAGCTTGCGGGCTCGGCAGGTTTATCGCTGAACGGCTTGGATTGGGCGCGAAGCAGACTCGGCTACGGCAAAGCTCTTTTGGACTGGACTTCGCTTCGCACGAGAGCGTTGGTCGTCGTGCGAGTCGCGGTGAACGCGGCTCTCGGGTCCTGAGCGGGGGCCGCCCTGACCGGCTGACCGGCGGGGCTTGGGCTGGTGGGAGCAGGCACTGGTGCCAGCCTTCCATGGAGACCTATCATGACCGACATTGCTATGGCAGACGCCTCGATCCTTGCTACCAAGCCAACATCCCGCGCGACGACCAAGCGCGAACTTGCGAAGCCGACATCAGTAGCGACCAACACTAGCAAGTCGGCGGCGGTCATCAAACTGCTCGCGCGCTCCAAGGGCGCGACGGTGGACGAGATGATGACCGTGACGGGCTGGCAGCCGCACAGCGTGCGCGCCTTCCTGTCGGGCCTGCGCAAGCGCGGTCAGCTATTGATCCGCGAGGAGCGCAAGGATGGGCGGCACGCCTATCGAGCCGGTGCAGCAGCACCACCGCCGCTCGAAGATGCGGGGTCGACGGCGGTGGCTTGTGAAGCCTGATTGTGGCGCGCAGCGACAATGATCTGAGTGGGCTGGCGACTTTGTCGCCAGCCCAGCTCCGCGCCGAGTGGCGCCGTGTGGTGAGGAGCCCGGTGCCGGTATGGCCCGACGATCTCCTGATGCACGGCATCGCATGGCACATGCAGGTGAAAGGGCAGGGGGACCTGTCGCTTACTGCCAGACGCGAGCTCGCGCGACTGGCAGGTCGACCCGTTCTGGCGCGTGCAGCACCTGCTGCCGAGCGATTGCGCCCGGGCACGCGGCTGGTACGCCGCTGGCATGGTGTCACCTATGCAGTGCTGGTCACCGACGACGGTTTCACGTTCGAGGCGAAGGCGTTCACCTCGCTGACCGAGGTCGCGCGCACGATCACGGGTGCGGGCTGGTCGGGGCCGCGCTTCTTTGGTCTGACCCGGCGCGGAGCGCACGCCGATGCGTGAGCAGGACCGGGGCTGCGACGGGCGTCCGATCCGCTGCGCGATCTACACGCGCAAATCGACCGAGGATGGTCTCGAGCAGGCGTTCAACAGCCTCGACGCGCAGCGCGAGGCGTGCGCGGCCTATGTCACCAGCCAGCGTCACGAGGGCTGGTCGCTCGTCGCCGACCTCTACGATGACGGCGGCTTCTCGGGCGGCAGCCTGGAGCGGCCTGCGCTCAAGCGCCTTCTCGCCGACATCGAGGCGGGCCGGGTCTACGTGATCGTCGTCTACAAGGTCGATCGGCTGACACGCAGCCTGGCGGACTTCGCCAAGATCGTCGATGTGCTCGATGCCAAGGGCGCGAGCTTCGTCTCGATCACCCAGGCGTTCAACACGACGACGAGCATGGGCCGGCTGACGTTGAACGTGCTGCTCAGCTTCGCGCAGTTCGAGCGCGAGGTGACCGGCGAGCGCATTCGCGACAAGATCGCCGCGTCCAAGAAGAAGGGATTGTGGATGGGTGGCCCGGTGCCGCTCGGCTACGACGTCCAAAATCGCAAGCTCGTCGTCAATGCGGCCGAGGCGGAGACCGTGCGTCACATCCTGCAGCGCTACATGATCCTCGGGTCGGTGAAGGCGCTGGTCGCCGAGCTCGCGGCGGAGGGGAGGGCGACCAAAGTGCAAGCGCGTAACTGTGGCACCCATCGTGGCGGCATCGCGTTTGCGCGCGGCACGCTGTTCCACTTGCTCAAAAACCGCATCTATCGGGGCGAGATCGTGCACCGGGGCGTAGCGTATCCGGGCGAGCATCCCGCAATCGTCCCCGACGATCTGTGGAACGCGGTGCAACGCAGGCTGGCTGACCGGGCGCACGCGCGTCGGCTGGGCAGCGGTGCTGAGCATCCGAGCCTGCTCGTTGGATAGCTGCGCGACGGCGAGGATCGTCCGATGAGCCCGAGCCATGCTGTGAAGGGACCCAAGCGCTACCGCTACTATGTCACGCACGAAGCGCATGTGACCCCCGACCGTCCCGCGCAGCGCATTGCGGCGCATGATGTCGAGCAGATCGTCGTGGCACGATTGGCCAGCTACCTCGGCGACCCCGCTGCGCGGCTCGGCGAGCAGCCTGATACCGACGTCGCCATCACGAGCCAAATAGTCGACGCGACTGCGGTATCGCTGAACATGATCACAAACGGCACACTGGTCGAGCAGCGTGCGGCCGTGCTCGACTTGGTCGAGACGATCACGCTTTACGACGATCGCGTCGACATCGCGCTGCGATCGCGCGAGGTCAACACTGAATCTACAACCTCCATCCTGACCACGCCGGTAACGCGCACGCGTCGTGGTCATGAAATCCGGCTTGCCATCCCCGGACCGCCTGCACCCAAGGTGCACCGCGACGAGCGACTGGTACAACTGCTTGCCGAAGCTCACGCCGTGCGTACGCAGGTGCTTGCGATGGGCGATACGTCGCTCGTGCGAACTGCGGCCGCGCTCGGCTGCTGCCGCACACGGCTCGGCAACCATCTGCGCCTGAGCTTCCTTGCTCCCGACATCGTCGCAGCGATCCTCGCCGGACGGCAACCCAAGGCGCTGACGCGCAAGCGCCTCGCCGGAATCGATCTCCCGATCGACTGGCACCAGCAGCGGACGATGCTCGGCTTCGTCTGACCGTCCGCATCGCGCGCCGCCCGAGTTGGGGCGGCACTAGACCCGACCATCCGAACAGCATCTGCAACGATCGTGCATCGGACCTGCAGCCACTTTTCCGCGACCTGAGACGATGGCGACCGGCGGCCCGGAGTTGGTCTCATTGCATACGTCTTCCGCCGCAGGCGTGATGGTCGGTATCCGCTAAAGCGCCGGAAACGGGCGCTGTTTGCGCTTAGGTCTCGAAACTATCACCTGCCGCGTCGCGCAGTGGACTGAGTGGTGCGGTCAAGAAGACTCGAACTTCCACGGCCTTTCGGCCACAGCCACCTCAAGGCTGCGCGTCTACCAATTCCGCCATGACCGCACGGGGGTAGGCGCGGGCGATTAGCAGCGCACGGGCGCGGGGGCAAGATGAGCGATAGAATTGCCGAAACCCGCCGCCTGCTCGCGCTCGCGTGGCCGATCGCGCTCACCAACCTGCACTGGATCGGATTGAACCTGATCGATACGTTGCTGGTTGGTCACGCGAGCACGCACGAACTCGGCCATCTCTCGGCGGGGCGCGCGATCACCTACGTGGCGATCGTCTGCGCGCTGGCCTCCTTTTCCAGTGTGCTCGTGTTCGCGTCGCGCGCGGACGGCGCGGGTACCCCTGCCCGCGCGGGGGATGCGTGGCGGCAAGGTATGTGGCTGGGCGGGGCGATGGCGCTGGCGGCGACCGGCGGCCTGCTGATCGGCGCGGACTGGCTGATGCGCGTGGCGGACGTACCACCCGATCTCGCGGCGGGCGGCGCGCGCTATGTGCGAATGATGGCGCTCGCCTACCCCGCGCAGTTCGCCTTCGTGGTGACGAGCTATTTTCTCGAGGGCATCAGCCGCCCGCGCGTGGCGCTGGTGATCAATCTGGCGAGCTTCCCCGTCAATGCGCTGCTCGCCTGGGCACTGATCGAGGGGCAAGGGGGCTTGCCCGCGATGGGCGCTGCGGGCGCGGCGCTGGGAACCGCGATCACGGTCAGCATCGCGGGTGCCGCGATTATCGCTTACGTCCACGCCATGCCAGACGCGGCTTACTGGGGCATCGCGCGCGTGCCCGAACCATTCGCGCAGCGCTGGGCGCGCGCATGGACCGAGGGCGCGGCGCTACGCCGGTTTGCGATCGCGCCGGGCGTCTCGGCGGCGCTCGAACTGATCGGCTTTAGTGTCCTGATCGCACTCTCCACCCGCTTCGGCGCGGCCACAGCAGGCGCGTTCCAGGGCGCGATCGCGTTCCAGAACATCTCGATCGCGGTCGGCATCGGTCTCGCCTCGGCGGCGGGCGTGCGCGTGGGCAACGCGGTCGGCGCGAACGAGCCGCATCTAGCAGCCGAGCGCGGCTATCTCGCCGCTGGGTTGGCGCTCGCGGGGCTGCTAGTCTTCGCAATTGTCTATCATTTCGCGGCAGGGGCGCTGATGCCGATTATTTCGTCCGATCCCGCCGTGGTTGCTGGCGGTGCGGCGATGCTGGCGCGCGTGGGTCCCTGGCTGCCGTTCGATGGCGTGCAGCTGGTGTTTCTGTTCGCGCTACGCTCGCTCGGCGATCAGGTGTGGGCGGGAGCCATCAGCATCGTCAGCTTCTTCGGCGTGATGGGCGGGCTCGGCTGGTGGTGGGTCCACAAGGGCGCGGGACCGATGGCGCTGATCGATGCGCTGATCTGGGGCATGATCGTGGCGCTCCTGCTGCAGGGCGGCCGCTTCGTCTGGAAGACGCGTCAGGCGGGTAGCTTGAGCATCCCCGTGGACCACGCATAAGCCCCTGCAGCGATCAGCGCGATCACGAGGAACAGCAGAACCCAGCCGATCGTGCCCAGGCCGCCGCGCTCCTCGGGCGCATGTTCGACCCAGGTCGTCTCGCGGCGCGCGCGCGGGGGACTAGCGTCGGGAAGCGGTGCCATCCCGACCGGATCGACCCCGAGCCCGCCCACATCGGGCACCCCTTCGCCAAGCGGTCCCGCGTGCGCGTACACGTCCGCAGCTGCGGCGTCGGCGATCCTTCGCTCCTCGTCCGCGCCCGGCTGGAACCAGTTCTGCCCGCAGCGCGCGCACTGGACGGTACGACCCTGCGGCGGAACCGACTCGGCAACGATACGGTAACGCGCGGCGCAATGCGGACAGGTCATTTCCATCGATCAAACTTCAAGCACGCATCCCCGCCCCCGGGCAAGCGCGCTGGACAGGCCGGGCGACGACGTGCGACCCCTACACGGTGATACGTTGGATGCTGCGCCTACTGCTTGTGTGCGCGTCCGCGCTGGGGGCGGGCCTCGCCTGGTTCATCGCCGCGCCCGTGCCCCCGCCGTTGCCCGGCTATCGCACCGATGCGATCGTCGTACTCACGGGAGACGAGGGCCGGGTGACGCGCGGGCTCACGCTTTTGCGGCAGGGCGTCGCGCCGCGGCTGCTGATCTCGGGGGTGGCCAAGGGGGTGGGGGCGGCGGCGATCGCGCGGCAGGCGCATGTGCCCGTCCGGCTGTTGCGCTGCTGTGTCGATCTCGGCCACGCGGCGGTCGATACGCGCTCGAACGCGGAGGAGACCGCCGCGTGGGTCGCGGACCGCGATGTCCGCTCGCTGAGATTGGTGACGTCCGACTACCATATGCGCCGCGCCGCGCTGGAGCTGGCGGCCGAGCTACCGCCCCAGGTGGAGATTGTGCGCGATCCGGTGCCGAGCCGGGTGGAGGCCCGCGTCTGGGTGCGCGAATATCTAAAATGGCTGGTCCGCGCCTTCACGCGCCGGGCGGAGGCGCAAACGTGAGGGCACTGCGGTTCGTGGCATTTGCGCTGATGTTCCTGGGCGCGACCGTGCCGATTTATCTGGCGACCGCTCTCGCCGAACTCGCGCGCCCGGGTGCGGTTCATCACGGCGCGCGCGTGTGGGCACGCGTGTTCCGTGCGCTGGCGCACCACGTGCTCGGCATCCAGCTAAAGGTGCGCGGCAGCCCGCCCAAGAGCGCGTGCATCGTCGCCGCCAAGCACCAGTCGCTCTACGAAACAATCGTGCTGTTGGACATGCTCGACAGCCCGGCGATCGTGCTCAAGCGCGAGCTGCTCGCGGTGCCGCTGTGGCGCTTCTTCGCGCGGCGGCACGATACGATGCCGATCGACCGCGATCAGGGGGCGAGCGCGCTGCGGCCGATGCTGCGCACCGCGCGGCGTGTCGCGGCGGCGGGGCGCGCCATCCTGATCTTCCCCGAAGGCACGCGCGTGCGCGCGGGAGATGCCCCGCCGCTCAAGCCCGGGGTAAGCGCGCTCTATCAACTGCTCGGCCTGCCTGTACAGCCGCTTGCAGTCGATACGGCGCACATCTGGCCGAGCAATGGGCTGCCGCGCGCGGGCACAGCGGTGTTCGCCTTTGGTCCGCCCATCGCGTCCGGCCTTGCTCGGGCGGAGTTCGAGGCGCGGCTCCATGCGGCGGTGAACGCGCTTCAACCGCCGCCGCCGCGCGCCTAGAGCTTGCGCCCATGAAATTGTTCGGTCGCACGGTCCCCCTATGGGCCACGCTCATCCCCCTCGCGCTCGCGGTCGGGCTTTACTGGCGCTGGTGGGATGCGCGGCTTGTGACGTTCCGCGCGGACGTCGGCGCGGCGCTCGGGCCGACGATCACGGTCCAATATGGCGGCTTTCCTTATCGCCTCCACGCGGAAGGGCGCGAAATCGCGCTCGCGCGCACCGCCGCCGATATGACCGCGAGCCTGCAGGTGACGCGCTTCAGCGTCGATCGCCAACCCGCCGCCGAGTCGCTGAGCGTCATCGGCCTTGCCTCACCCCGTGTCGCGGTTGAGGCGAACGGGCTTGCGGGCGCACGCTTCGCGATCACCGCGCCCTCGGGCCGCGCGAGCGTGCGGCGCGATGGTGGCAGGCTCGTGCGCCTGTCTGCCGAGTTTCGCGATGCGGCGCTCGTGCTGGGACTGATCCCCGCAAAGCTCACATTCGCCTCCTTCGAGTTGCACGTCCGCGAGACCCCGGTCGCGCCGATCCTGCTGCCCACCGGCCCGCGAATGCCCGTCCAGGCCGAAATACGTGCGGGCGGCGGTGGGCTGCGCATCGATAGTGGCGACCCGCTGACGCTCACGGCCGATCTCGCGCTCACCGCCGCCTCGCCGATCCGCAGCGCGCGCGGCTGGACGGCGCAATCGGGCACGGCCGAGGTGCGCCGGCTGACGCTCGCCGACCGCTTGGGCATCGTCGCGGACCTGAGCGCGACGGTCGTGCCGCGCGGCGGCGGGCTGGAAATGGCGGGCACGGTTCGGACTGTTTGCCCGCGCACGGTGCTTGCCGCGCTCGCGCATCGGCCGCTTGGCAAGCCCGAGTATCGCGCGCGCACCGTCCTGGTGATCCCCTTCGGTGGCTCGGCGGGAGCGGTCAGCGCGCGCGTGAACGAGCCGGCGCTCGGCGCATGGACCGTGCGCGCGCAGGAGCCCCCGTGCCCGGCGATACGGCGGTGAGATATTGTTGGCTTGATCCAACCCAATGGCGGCGAACCGAAACGAACGACGCAAGCGAACCCGAACGAGTGATTCCCGACCAGACCTCGCCCCCCTCAGCCGACCGTCTCCACCCACCCCCGCAGCGCCGCCGCCACGCCGCGCGTTTCCGCCTCGGTCCCGATCGAGATTCTCAGATTGCGCACCATTCCCTGCGGCACCAGCCAGCGCGTGATGTACCCCGCCGCCATCAGCGCCTTGAACGCGCCCTCGGCGGTCAGCGCGCCGGTCTCGGGGAATTCGAGCATCAGGAAGTTGGCGGCGGACGGGATCACGCGCACGCCGCGGTTCCCCAGCCCCGCCAGCTCGGCCCTCAGCCACGCGCGCCACTCGAGATTGTGCGCGCGCGAGCGCCCGGCGTGATCGATGTCGGCCAGCGCGGCGACCGCGCCCGCCATGGCGTCGGTCGTCAGGTTGAACGGCCCGCGCACCTTGTCCATCGCCGCGATCACCGGCGCGGGCCCATATCCCCAGCCCACGCGCGCGCCGCCCAGCCCATGGATTTTGGAGAAGGTGCGCGTGACGAGCACGTTGGGCGCGCGGCGCGCGAGATCGATGCCGTCGGTGTAATCGGCCTCACCCTCCAGATATTCCGCGTAGGCGCTATCATGGACGAACAGCACGGTCGGCGGCAGGCCCGCGTGCAGCCGCTCGATCTCGGCGCGCGGCAGCACGGTGCCGGTCGGGTTGTTGGGGTTGGCGAGGAACAGCATCCGCGTGCGCGGCGTGACTGCAGCGAGCAGCGCGTCCACATCCGCCACGTACTCGCGCTCGGGCACCACCACCGGCGTCGCGCCGACGCGCCGCGCGGCGATCGGGTACACCGAAAACGCGAACTGCGTCATCAGCACCTCGTCCTCAGGACCCGCGAACGCAGTCGCGGCGAACTGGAGCACTTCGTCCGATCCCGCGCCGCAGACGATGCGCGCGGGTTCGAGATCGTAGCGCGCGGCGATCGCAGCACGCAGCGCGGTCGCCGATCCGTCCGGATAGCGGTGCGCGTTGGGCAGCGTGGCCGCCATTGCGTCGATGGCGGCGGGGGGCGGGCCGAAAGGGTTCTCGTTCGCGGACAGTTTGATCGCGGGGCGGCCATCGCTGGTCAGCGCCTTGCCGGGCACATAGGCGGCGATTTGGTCGACCCAGGGATTGACGCGCGGAGCGGCGGCGATGTTGGTGGCGGTTTCCATAGGCGCAGGTCATGACGACGGGCCGGAGCCCATGCAAGCGGGTTTGCCGCACCGCGACCACGCGGCTAGGCGGGTGTGGATGACCGATCCACTCGCCGCCGCAATCGCCGATTTCGTTCGTGTGGCGCTTAGCGAGGACCTGGGCGAGGCCGGCGACATTACGTCCGCGGCCGTGATCCCGGCGGGCACGCGGTTGGCCGCTGCCATGGTCGCGCGTGAACACCTCGTCGTCGCGGGGCTGGGTGCGGCGGAGGCGGTGTTCGTCGCGCTCGATCCCGCTTCGCGCCTGACCATCCGCATTGCGGACGGCGGCGTCGCGCAGCCCGGCGAAACGCTGGCGCGCATCGAGGGGGACGGGCGCGCGCTGCTCGCCGCCGAACGTAGTGCGCTCAACATCGTCCAGCACCTGTCTGGCATCGCGACCATGACGCGCGCCTATGTCGACGCGGTCGCGGGAACGGGCTCGGTGCTGCTCGATACGCGCAAGACACTGCCGGGCCTGCGCGTGCTGGAGAAATACGCGGTCCGTATGGGCGGCGGCACCAACCACCGCATGGGCCTGTACGACGCGGTGTTGATCAAGGACAACCACGTGGCGCTAGCAGGCGGGGTGGGCGAGGCGGTCGCCCGCGCGAAGGCGGCGGGCCACGCGGTCGAGGTTGAGGTGGACCGCCTCGACCAGATCGAGCCCGCGCTCGCAGCGGGCGCGGACCGGCTGCTGCTCGACAACATGAGCCCGGACCAGCTCCGCGCCGCCGTAGCGCTGGTCGCGGGACGCGTGCCGACCGAAGCAAGCGGCGGCGTCCGGCTCGACACAGTGCACGCCATCGCCGCGACGGGGGTGACGTACGTCTCGGTCGGCCGCCTCACGCAGAGCGCGCCCGCCGTCGATATCGGGCTCGATTGGGCGGGCTAGGCGCAATGCCACGCTTGACCTGTAGGATCACATGCGAGACACCCGGCTCATGGTCGTGATAGACGCGCATGCCCGGCGGGGTCGGTGGTGGCCATCGCCCGCCGCCCGAGCGTATGCGCGGTCGGGGAACGCGGGGGTCTAGCCTGCTGCGCTCGCCGACGGGGGTGGTGGGCCGAACGCCGCTGTTCACCACGCTGCGAAAAGACTGAAAATGCCGTTTTGTGTGACATTCGTGACCTTGTCGGTCCCGCCTACTCCCCTCCACACGATTGCCGCCCACGTGATCGCCCACGGCGGCCAGCCCTGGCTGTTCGAGCGCCCCGCTGCCCCGAGCTTGCTCATCGAGCGCCCCGCCCTAACGATCCGCTTCGAAGAGGGCGAGGTCCGCCTCCAGCCCCATACCCCCGCCGGCCACGCGCTGATCCAAGGCCTGCCCGATTCTCAGCTCGCCCGCACCGGCCGCCGCGCCTATCCTCGCCCGTTCGGCCACGATCTTGAAGCCCGCCTCCTCGCTCCCAGCCCGTTCGACGTGCTCCGCGCCCTCGTCGGCCCCGGCCGCGCTCCGCTGGTGCTCGGAATTCTGGCCTTTGACCACGTCCAGCTCTTCGAGGACCTACCCCCGCCGCCGCCCGATCGCACCGGTTTTCCCGAAGGTCACTTCCTCGTGCCCGATCGCTGGCTCACCCGCGCGCCCGACGGCGCCACCCACGCTCACGCGCTGGGCGGCGACGCCGATGCCGCTGAACTCGCCGCGCTCGTCGAAGCCGCGCCGCCGCTCGCCTCGCCGCTCGCTGCCGAGCCGGTGGAGGCCAGCGTGGACCTGCAGGACGCCGCCTACGCTCGCCTCGTCGAAACCTGTCAGGCCCATGTCGCGGCGGGTGACGTGTTCCAGATCGTTCCCAGCCGAACCTTCCGCGCCCCGTGCTCGGACCCGTTCGCAGCCTACCGCCGCCTCGGTGCGGCCGATCCCGCCCCCTATCGCTTCTACGCGCCCGGCCCCGGCTGGACGCTGTTCGGCGCATCGCCCGAAAGCGCGGTCCGCGTCTCGTCCACGCGCGAAGTCGAGGTCCGCCCGATCGCGGGCACGCGTCCGCGAGGGAACGACGCAGCCGAGGATGCCGCGCTGGAAGCCGAACTCCTCGCGGATGTGAAGGAACTGGCCGAGCACCGGATGCTGATCGACCTCGCGCGCAACGACGTCGCGCGCGTGTCGATCCCCGGCACGCGCCACGTCACCAAGCCGCTCAGCATCCAGCGTGCTGCGCGCGTGATGCACCTTGTTTCCACCGTCACCGGCCAACTTCTTCCCGATCTAGACGCGCTGCACGCGCTGCAGGCGTGCCTGAACGCGGGGACGCTGAGCGGCGCGCCCAAGCTGCGCGCGACCGAGTTGCTGCGCGAGCTGGAGGCATCCAGGCGAGGGCCGTATGGTGGCGCGATCGGAATGTTCGAGGCGAACGGTTCGCTCGACACCGCGATCGTGATCCGGTCCGCGCTGGTGGTGAACGGCGTGGCGCAGGTGCGCGCGGGTGCGGGGGTGGTGTTCGACAGCGTGCCGCAGAGCGAGGCGGACGAGACGCGGCGCAAGGTGTCCGCCGTGCTCGGCGCGCTGGGAGTGGCGGCGTGAGGGCGGTGCTGATCGATAACCGGGACAGTTTCACCTTCAATCTGTTGCATCTGCTGCACGAGGTGGGGGCGGAGGTCTCCGTACTGCGGAACACGGTTGCGGCGGGCAAGGCGGTGGCGCTGGCGCAGGAGCAGGATGCGTTGATCGTGCTGGGGCCGGGGCCGGGTGGGCCGGAGGAGGCGGGATCGACGCTGGGGATCGTGCGGCTCGCCAAGGGCCGCGTGCCGGTGTTCGGGGTGTGTCTGGGGCATCAGGCGATCGGGATGGAGGCGGGGGGGCGGATCGAGCGAGCGCCGAGCATCGTGCATGGGAAGGCGAGCGCGCTGATGCATGACGGGGAGGGACCGATGCGGGGGTTGCCCAGCCCGTTTCAGGCGGGGCGGTATCATTCGCTGTGTGTGGTGGGTTTGCCGGGGCGGTTCCGGGTTCATGCCGAGCTGGGCGGGATGCCGATGGCGATCTCCGACCGGCGAGCGCGGCAGGTGGGGGTGCAATTTCACCCGGAATCGATCCTGACCGAGGGAGGAGCTCGACTGATCAGGAACGTGCTGGAGGGGTGCGAAATCCACTAAGGTCACGAACGTCACGCAGAACGCGTTTTTCGTGGAGGTCGCTCTTTCGGGAGGGCCATGCAGCCGGACGCCGGGAATGACCTAGACGGGAGATTATCCCGAGCGATCCTACAATGCAAACCGCGCATCCGCGAACGCGGCCTTGCGGCGGGCGAGCCAATCTGCGCGGTGCGGGCGATGCGCGCCGTCTTTCGCCTTGCCTATCCCGGTGATCCCGGCGCGTTCGCGGAGGCCGCGTGCGCGCTCGCGAATCCGGACGCGCTCGCGGTTGCGTACTCGACCCCAGAGGCCGCAATTGACGCGGTGCGCTCGGGCGATTGCGATGCCGCGGTGCTTCCCGTCCACAACAGCGTCGCCGGGCCGGTCGAGCAGACGCTGGCGCTGCTCCCCGCGCCGGGCCTGCGCGAGGTGGGCCATGTGGAGGTTGCGATCACGATGGCGCTCCTCGCGCTGCCGGGGGTGCGCTTGGACGACATTCGCACGGTGACCAGCCACCCGGTGGCGCTCGCGCAATGCTCGCGCTTCCTCGCCACGCTCGGCGCGCGGAGCGAACCCGCGCCCAGCACCGCCACCGCCGCCGCCGCGCTGGCCCGCAGCCGCGCGCGCGACCGCGCCGTGCTCGCCGCGCCGCGCGCGGCGGTGCTGCATGGATTGGTTGCCTTGGTGGACGATGTTGGCGACGATCCGGATGCGCGCACGCGGTTTGTGGTTCTTGAGATGTCGGATGGTGTACTGGTTGAACTTCTGCAATGGGGACAAAGCGGACTGGCGGTTTTGAGGCAGGATCGCGGAGAAGCGGACGTTTAGAGCGTCGCGGCGATGGTCTGGGTCAGCCCTGCACCAGCGCCTCGCGCGAGCGGATGCGCGACGCGAGCGCATCGCGGATGGCGAAGGAGCGGCGCACCGCCGCCTCGACGTCGTCGCCGGGCTTGTAGGAATACATGAGGCCAAGAGCGCCGATCGTGCGGTGCCGCGCGTCGTGCATCTGAACGAGGATGCCCAGGCGCACGCCGTTCTTTTGCACTTCGACCAGTGGCGCGCCTGTGTTCATCACGCCGATATCATCGTCGCCCGAAGCCTCGCCATTGGCCTTGGTCAGGTGAGCTGCGACGACGATGTTCTTCGCATCGGGAGCAGGGCTGACGTGCATGATGACGTCGAGCATGCCGGAATTCTGGGCGACTACGTCGTCCGCCAACGCTTGCGCGTGTGGGAAGAGCACGCCGGCAAAAGCGGCAGTCTGTGTACCGAACAACAAGATGATTGCCATCAGGAAGCGTTTCATTATTCGATCCTTTCGAGGAGGCTGGCGACTTGTGGTCATAAAGGGGGCATGGGGTTGGCAATGAATGCCATGTTGCGGCTGGTCCGGTTTAGGCGGGCTATGAACGCCTGGCTGTTCCGATCAGCGCCACGCCCATTCAGTGCATGACCGGGTTCAGCGATCAAAATATTATTCTGGAATGTCCAGCTTGGGTCGTAAGCGGAATCCAACCCGACCCATCACCAAACCCCTTGACACCTCCGTCCGTCGCAATACCGTGCGCTCCGCGATGCGTTCCAGCGTCCGCCCCGGAGAGCCATGATGCCCGCGCATCCTGCTTTGAGCACCAACACCGTCGGCCGGGGCGCGGGAAGCTATTGGCGTCGATACGGGGGCTCGTTTAGCGGTCGGCGCGCGGCCTGAGGGCAAGCGCGTCGGCGTATCTCGCTGAACCCATTCCGGCGGCGCTCATGCGCCGCGTGCCCGAGGCTCCGATCATGATCGCCGAACACCCCGCGCCCGCTATCTCCGCGCCCGATATCTCCGCACCCGATGCGCTCGCGTCCGACACGCTCGATGCGGCCTCGCCCGAACTCCTCACCATCCGGACCGAGCTGGACGAGATCGACACCCAGCTCCTCGCGCTGATCGCGCGCCGCCTTGCGATCGCGGGCCGCGTGCGCGCCACCAAGCCGGTGGGTCGCACGCCGTTTCGCCCCGAGCGCGAGGCCGAGATGATCACGCGGCTTTCCAAGGGCGTCGCGCCCGCGCCGCTGGTGCAGCGTATCTGGTACGCGCTCATCGGCGCGACGCTGGCGCGCGAGGGCATGGTCGAGCTCGTGGTCGAGGATGCGAGCCTGCTGGCCGCCGCGCGCGCGCGCTTTGGCAACATGATCCCGGTGCGCGTGGGCGATGGTCGCCTTGCCGCGCTCGATCCGCATTGCCTGGGCGCGGTCGCGCACGCGGACGGCTCGCTTCCCCAGGGCGTCCGCGCGCTTGCCCCCTTGGACGACGAGGACGGCCACACCCTGGGCTGGATCGTCGGACGCGAGGACTAGGATATGACCGACTGGACCCCCGCGATCTGGCGCACGCTGCCCACCAGGCACGTGCCCCAGGATTATCCCGACCCGGCCGACCTCGCCCGGGTGGAGGCGGACCTGACGCACCGCCCCGGCCTGGTGCGTCCCGCCGAGGTGCGCCGGCTCCACGCGCTGATGGCGATCGCCGCCGACGGCCGCGCGATGCTGCTGCAGGGCGGGGACTGCGCGGAGAGCTTCCGCGACTATCGCCCCGATCACCTGCGCGATTATTTCCGCCTGCTGCTGCAGATGGCGGTCGTGCTGACCTTCGCGGGCGGCAAGCCCGTGGTGAAGTTGGGCCGCATCGCGGGCCAGTTCGCCAAGCCGCGCTCCGAGCCGACCGAGACGCAGAACGGCCAGAGCCTGCCGACCTACCGGGGCGACATCGTCAACGGTGCCGAGTTCACTCTTGCCTCGCGCACGCCCGATCCGATGCGGATGCTGCAGGCGTACGACCAGTCCGCCTCGACGCTGAACGTGCTGCGCCCGCTCGCGGCGGGGGGCTTTGCCAACCTGCATAACGTGCGCCAGTGGACGCTCGACTTCATCGCCGACCAGCCGCTGGGCTCGCGCTACCAAGCGCTCGCCGACGGGCTGGTGGCGAGCCTCAATTTCATGGACTCGATCTGGCTCGACGATGCGGCGCGCGAGGAAATTTCGCGGGTGGAGTTCTTCTCCAGCCACGAGGGGCTGCTGTTGCCCTACGAGGAGGCGCTGACCCGCCAGGACGCCGAGGACGGGCGGTGGTATGCGCTCAGCGCGCACAGCCTCTGGATCGGCGAGCGCACGCGGCAACTGGACGGCGGCCACGTCGCCTTCGCGCGCGGCATCGCCAATCCGATCGGGGTGAAGGTCGGCCCGACGATGGAGCCGGACGAGCTGCTGCGCCTGATCGACGCCTTGGACCCGGACAACGTGCCGGGCCGCCTGACGTTGATCGGCCGATTCGGCGCGGACACGGTCGCCGCGCGCCTGTCAGCCCTGCTCGCCGCCACGCGCAGGGCGGGGCGCGTGGCGCTTTGGGCGAGCGATCCCATGCACGGCAACACCGTCAAGGCCGGGAACGGCTACAAGACGCGGCCGTTCGACCGCATCCTGTCCGAGGTGCGCGATTTCGTCGACATCTGCGCGGCCGAGGGCGTGCACGCGGGCGGCGTCCACCTCGAACTGACGGGGCAGAATGTGACCGAGTGTCTGGGCGGCGCGCACGATCTGGGGGTGGCGGACCTGTCGGACCGCTATCATACGCACTGCGACCCGCGCCTGAACGCGCACCAGGCGCTGGAGCTGGCCTTCCTAATCGCCGAGCGAATCGCGCAAGTGCGGAAGCTCGCGGCGTGAGCGTGGGTCTCGCCGCGATGAAGCCGATCTTCGTCCTGAACGGCCCGAACCTGAACCGTCTGGGGCGGCGCGATCCCGCCCAATACGGCACCGCGACGCTCGCCGACATCGAGGCGCTCTGCCAGACCGAAGCCGCCGCGCTCGGTCATACGATCGATTGTCGCCAATCGAACCACGAGGGCCAGCTCGTCGAATGGCTGCACGAGGCCGACGACGCCGCGAGCGCGGTCGTGCTCAACCCCGCCGCCTACGGCCATACCTCGATCGCGCTTCTGGACGCGATCGAGTCGATCGGCGTCCCCGTGATCGAGTGCCATCTGAGCAACATCGCCGCGCGCGAGGCCGTGCGCCACACCACGCTCACGTCCGCCGCGTGCAGGGGCGCGATCTTCGGCTTCGGGGCGATGAGCTACCAGCTTGCGATCCGGGCGGCGGCGGCTCTTGTCCGATAACAGCTTCGGCCGCCTGTTCCGCGTCACCACCTGGGGCGAATCGCATGGCCCCGCGATCGGCTGCGTGATCGACGGCTGCCCGCCGCGCTTGGCGCTCAGCGAAACGGACATCCAGCCCTGGCTCGACCGCCGCCGCCCGGGCACCAGTCGTTTCGTCACGCAGCGCCGCGAGCCGGACACGGTGCGCATCCTCTCGGGCGTCCATTTGGGGATGACCACCGGTACGCCCATCGCGCTCCAGATCGCGAACGAGGACGCGCGCTCAAAGGACTACGCCAACATCGCGGACGCGTACCGCCCCGGCCACGCCGATTATACCTACGACGCCAAATACGGCCACCGCGACCCGCGCGGTGGCGGGCGCTCGTCCGCGCGCGAGACCGCGATGCGCGTGGCCGCGGGTGCGGTCGCGCGCATCGTGCTGGGAACCGGCGTGCGCGTCCGGGGCGCGGTTACCGCGATCGGCGGCGATGCGATCGCCACCTGGGACTGGGGCCAGGTCGGAGAAAATCCTTTCTGGTCCCCCGACGCCGCCGCTGCCCTCCGCTGGACACAGGCGCTCGACGAGGCCCGCGCCAACCTGACCTCGCTCGGCGCGCTGATCGAGGTGCGCGCCGACGGCGTGCCCCCGGGTTGGGGCGCGCCCGTCTACGCCAAGCTGGACGCGATGATCGCGGGCGCGCTGATGGGCATCAACGCGGTCAAGGCGGTCGAGATCGGCGACGGCTTCGCGGCGGCGGCGGCGAAGGGGCATGATCATGTCGATCCAATGGGCGCGGGACCGTCCGCCTTCGTCAGCAATCACGCGGGCGGCATCCTGGGCGGCATCTCGACCGGGGCGGAGATCGTCGCGCGCATGGCGGTCAAGCCCACCGCGTCCTTGGCGCGTCCGCTCGCGACGGTGGCGCGCGACGGAACGCCGACGCAGATCACCACCACGGGCCGCCACGACCCCTGTGTGGGCATCCGCGCGGTGCCGGTGGCGGAGGCGATGATTGCGTGCGTGCTGGCGGACGCGATGCTGCAGCAGCGCGCACAGGTGGGGTGACCGGGCGGGGGGGCTTGAGCGCGGGGCAAACATGTGTATGGTGCCGGTAACACACCAGGAGACTCGTTCCATGCGCCGCACGCTGATCGCCGCCGCCCTGCTGCTCGCCCCCGCCGGCGCCCATGCCGCGATACGCGATTGGCGTCCCGCGCGGTTCGACCGGATCGCTTCAAGCGATTCCTACAATATCACCGTCGTTCCCGGTCCAGTCGCGTCGGTGCGTGCCGAGGGCGATGCCGACGCACTGGGGCGGATGGATGTGCGCGTCGATGGCGCAAGCCTCCGCATTGGCACCAAGCACGGCCTTTGGTGGGGCGGGTGGCACCGCAAGCCGGTGCGTGTCACCGTTGTCTCGCCGTTCGCGCTGCGCTCGGCGGACCTCGCGGGATCGGGGAACCTGACGATGGCGCGCGTGGACGCGCCCGTGTTCGAGGGCAGCATCTCGGGATCGGGCAACATGGTGCTGCGCGGCGTGGCGACTCGCCGTCTCGCGCTTTCGACCTCGGGAAGCGGCGACGTGACCGCTTTCGGGCACAGCGAGCGCGTCTCGGCGAGCATCGCGGGATCGGGCAACGCACGTCTGGACGAACTCCATACGGTCGAGTTGACCGCCGATATCGCGGGTTCGGGCGACATCCGCGCGTTCGCCAGCGGTACCGCGGCACTCTCGATCGTTGGGTCGGGCGATATGCGCGTGCGTGGCGGCGCGCGGTGCACGGTGTCCAAGGCGGGGAGCGGCAGCGCCTCCTGTACCGCCTGATCCGCTGGATGCGCCCATATGAGGGCCGAGCGGGTTGATCCGAAACGACGCGTGGGCCAACTGAGCTTCATCGCGTAGTCATGCCGCTGGCGCACACACGTTGCGTGACGAGTTCAGGAGCCGCATGGACGTCCGCAACGCCCCCCCTTTCGTAGGCGAGCCCGTGGCCGAGCGGCGACGCCGCCCCTGGTTGCTGAGTACGATCCTGGTCTTGTTGGGCATCGCTGTGGTGGCGTTCGGCGCGTGGAAGCTGACGCAGCGTGCCAAGGCCGGTGCGGACGCGGAAGCCGCAGGACCGGGCGGCGGCGGGGGTTCGCGCGGCGGTGGGCCTGGCGGCGGGCGCAAACCGCCCTCGGTGGTGGGGATCGCCACCGTAACGCTGGGCGAGGTGCCCGTGGTGCGTACCGCGCTCGGCACGGTGACGCCGCTCGCCACCGTGACCGTGCGACCGCAGGTGAGCGGGCAACTGGCGTCGATCAATTTCGTCGAGGGCCAGCGGGTAACGCAGGGCGAGCTGCTCGCGCGGATCGATCCGCGTCAGTTCCAGCTGGTGATTGATCAGACCAAGGCGGCACTCGCGCGTGACGAGGCGACGCTAGCGAACGCGAGGGTCGATCTTGGGCGGTACACGACGCTGCTGAGGCAAGACTCGATCGCGCAGCAGCAGGTCGCGACGCAGCAATCGACCGTGGCGCAGCAGGCTGCCGTCGTCGCGGCCGACCGCGCGACATTGGGAACGGCGCAGCTGAACCTGAACTACAGCCGGATCAGCGCGCCGGTGACGGGGGTGACCGGGCTGCGGCAGGTGGACCTGGGCAATTACGTCATCACGGGCCAGTCGACCGTGGTCACGATCACCCAGCTCGAGCCGATCGACGTGCTGTTCACCCTGCCGCAGGACCAGATCCCTGCGGTGCGGGCGCGGCTGAGCCAGGGCGCGTCCCTGCCCGTGACGATCTACGATCAGGCGCGCACGCGGTTGCTCGCGCGCGGGCGGCTGCTGACACTGGACAACCAGATCGACGTGACGACGGGCACGCTGAAGGCCAAGGCGCGCTTTGCCAATGCGGATTCGGCGCTGATCCCCAACCAGTTCGTCAATGTGGACCTGACGGTGAGCACGCTGAGCGGCGTGTCGCTGGCGCCTGCGGCGGCGTTCCGGCACGGGTCGCAGGGCGATTACGCCTATGTGGTCACGCCCGACCGCACGGCGCATGTCGTACCCGTGACACTGGGGCCGACGAACGCGGACCAGGTCGCGGTGCTGAAGGGATTGAAGCCGGGCGACATCGTGGTGACCGAAGGCGGGGACCGGCTGACCGAGGGAGCAAAGGTGATCCTGCCCGGGGACAAGCCGCCAGCAGCCGGTGGCGCGGGCGGCGGGCGGCGACGGCACGGTGGCTGATTACGATCCGGAACTCTCTCGCGGCGCGAGGGAAGTAAGCGCCGGGCTGAGCCCGTCCACGCCGTTCATCCGGCGGCCGGTTGCCACGAGCCTGTTGATGGTGGCGATCCTGCTCGCGGGCATCGTGTCGTATCGGCTGCTCGCAGTCTCCGCGCTGCCGCAGGTCGATTATCCCACCATCCAGGTGACGACCTACTATCCGGGCGCGTCCCCCGACGTGATGGCGACCAACGTGACCGCACCATTGGAGGTGCAGTTCGGGCAGATGTCCAATCTCGCGCGGATGAGCAGCACGAGCGCGAGCGGGGCGAGCGTGATCACGCTGCAGTTCAACCTGACCTTGCCGCTCGATGTGGCCGAGCAGGAGGTGCAGGCCGCGATAAACGCCGGGCAGAATCTGTTGCCGCCCGATCTTCCCGCGCCGCCGGTGTACGCCAAGGTCAACCCGGCGGACGCGCCGATCCTGACGCTCGCGCTGACCAGCAAGACCATCCCGCTGACCGAAGTGCAGCAGATCGCCAACAATCGTCTGGGACAGAAGATCAGCCAGATCGCGGGGGTGGGGCTGGTGACGCTCGCCGGGGGCCAGCGACCGGCGGTCCGCATCCAGGCGAACCAGCCCGCGCTGACCGCGTACGGACTGTCGCTGGAGACGCTGCGCTCGGCGATCGCGGGCGCGAACGCGAACGGGGCGAAGGGCACGCTCGACGGCCCGGCGCGCAGCTACACGATCGACGCGAACGACCAGCTGCTGACGATCGATCAGTACCGCGACCTGATCGTCGCATATCGTAACGGTGCCCCTGTCCGGCTGCGCGACGTGGCGAAGACGGTGGAGGGCGCGGAAAACAGCGTGCTCGGCGCGAGCGTGAACGCGGTGCCCGCGATCGTGCTCAACGTGCAGCGCCAGCCGGGGGCGAACGTCGTCGCGACGGTGGACGCGATCAAGGCGGAACTGCCCGAGCTGACCGGATCGATCCCGCCCGCGATCCAAGTGGCGGTACTGAGCGACCGGACGACCTCGATCCGCGCGTCGGTGGCGGATGCGGAGTTCGAGCTGGTGCTGGCGGTCGCGCTGGTGGTGCTGGTGATTTTCCTGTTCCTGGGCTCGGTGCAGGCGACGCTGATCGCGGGGCTGGCGGTGCCCTTGTCGATCGTGGGGACGTTCGCGGCGATGCACCTGATCGGATCGTCGCTGAACAATCTCACGCTGATGGCGCTGGTGATCGCTTCGGGCTTCGTCGTCGATGACGCGATCGTGATGATCGAGAATATCGAGCGGCTGATCGAGGAGGGGATGAAGCCGTTCGATGCCGCGCTGGCGGGCGCGCGGCAGATCGGGTTCACGATCGTGTCGCTGACGGTCAGCCTGATTGCGGTGCTGATCCCGCTGCTGTTCATGGGCGATGTGGTAGGGCGGCTGTTCCGCGAATTCGCGATCACGCTCGCGGTGACGATTATGATTTCCGCCGTGGTGGCGCTGACGATGGTGCCGATGCTGAGCGCGCGGTGGCTAAAGTCGCGCAAGTCCGAGAGCCGGGTGGCGCGCGCGTCGCGCCGCACGTTCGAGCGATTGCAGGCGCGCTACGACCGCGCGCTGACGTGGGTGCTCGCGCGCCGCGCGGCGACCATGCTCGTGTTCGCGCTGACGCTGGCGCTGACGGCGGCGCTGTACGTGCTCATCCCCAAGGGGCTGTTCCCGACGCAGGATACCGGGCTGGTGCAGGGGATCGTGCTTGCGGATCAGTCGGTCAGCTTCGGGCAGGTGGGCAGTCAGGTGAACGCGCTCGACCGGGCGCTGATGCGCGATCCCGATGTGGCGTCGGTTTCAAGCTACACGGGGGTGGATGGATCGAACGCGACGCTTAATTCGGCGCGGTTGCTGATCGCGTTTAAGCCCAAGGCGGAGCGGTCCTCGAACCAGGCGGCGATCATCGCGCGGCTGCGCGCGCGGGCACGCGAGGTGGCGGGGCTGACGCTGTCGCTGCAGCCGGTGCAGGACCTGACGATCGACGCCACCCAGGGCCGCGCGCAGTATCAGATGGCATTGCAGGGGATTTCGTCGGCCGAGCTTACGACGCAGGCGGCGCGGCTGGTCGACGCGATGAACCGGTTGCCGCAGGTGCGCAACGCCTCGAGCACGGTGCAGAACGGCGGCCTCGCGCTGTTCGTGGATGTGGACCGCGATGCCGCCGCGCGGTTGGGGATCACCGCGCAGGCGGTCGACGATGCGCTGTACGACGCGTTCGGCCAGCGGATCATCTCGACGATTTTCACGCAGACGACGCAGAGCCGGGTGATCCTGGAGAGCGGGCGGACGCTCGATGGGCCCGAGGCATTGCGGAACCTGTATCTTACGTCCTCGTCGGGGCAGCCGATCCCGTTGGCGTCCTTCGCGAGCGTGCGGGCCGGGACCGCGCCCTTGTCGATCGAGCATGTGGGGCAGTTTCCCGCGGTCGGGCTGAGCTTCGATACCGCGCCGGGCTATTCGTTGGGCGACGCGGTGGGCGCGATCAAGGCGGCGGAGGATCGGCTGGCGATCCCCGCGTCCGTGCAGACGAACTTCCTGGGCGCGGCGGACGCGTTCCAGTCCTCGCTGTCGGGGACGCTGTGGTTGCTGCTCGCTGCCGTGGTGGTCGTGTATATCGTGCTCGGCGTGCTCTACGAGAGCTTCGTCCATCCGATCACGATCCTGTCCACGCTGCCCTCGGCGGGCGTGGGAGCCTTGCTGGCGCTGTGGGTCGCGGGCGAGGATTTGGGGATCATCGGGATTATCGGCATCGTGCTGCTGATCGGCATCGTGAAGAAGAATGCGATCATGATGATCGACTTCGCTCTGGAGGCCGAGCGGCACGAGGGGTTGGGCGCGGTGCAGGCGATCCACCGCGCGGCGCTGCTGCGCTTCCGGCCGATCCTGATGACGACGCTGGCGGCGATCGGCGGCGCGCTGCCGCTGATGCTGGGCGCGGGCGAGGGGGCCGAACTGCGCCGTCCGCTGGGACTGGCGATCGTGGGCGGGCTGCTGTTGAGCCAGCTGCTCACCCTGTTCACGACGCCGGTGATCTACATCGCGTTCGACAACCTGGCGGCGAGGTTCGGGCGCAAGCCGAGCCAGGCGGGGGCGGAGCTTCCCGCGACGGTGCCGGCGTGATGGTGATCCGGGCGCTCGGCCCCGAAGACCTCGATCGCCATGTCTCGCTGCGCGAGCGGCTGTGGCCCGATCAGGATCCGCCGCATGGCGACGACCTGCGCGCGCTGCTTACGCGGCCCAGCTTTACCGCGCTGGGCGCGTTCGACGGCCCCACGCTGATCGGGTTCGCCGAAGCGACGATCCGCGAATATGTCGATGGGGTGGATGGCTCTCCGGCGGCCTACCTCGAAGGCATCTACGTCGACGACGCGCATCGGCGTAAGGGCGTGGCGACCGCGCTGGTGGATGCGATTGCCGAACTGGCCGCTCGGTCGGGCTGCGAGGCGGTCGGCTCGGACGCGCTACTGGAGGATGTGGAGAGCCACGCGTGGCACCGCAGCGCGGGGTTCGCCGAGATCGAAACTGTCGTCCGCTTCTCGCGCCCCGCCATGAAAGCGGCCGTATGAACATTTCCGCTCCCTTCATCCGGCGTCCGGTCGCGACACTACTGCTGACGATCGGCCTGTTGATCGCGGGCGTGGGGGCGTTCCTGTCGCTGCCGATCGCGCCGTTGCCGCAAATCGATTTTCCGGTGATCGGCGTACAGGCGAACCTGCCCGGCGGCAGTCCCGATACGATGGCGTCTTCGGTCGCGACGCCGCTCGAGCGGCGGTTGGGCACGATCGCGGACGTTAGCGAGATGACCTCGCGCTCGAACCAGAACAGCACGCAGGTCATCCTGGTGTTCGGCCCCAAGCGCGACATCAATGGGGCGGCGCGCGACGTGATGGCCGCGATCAACGCCTCGCGCGCCGATCTGCCCGCCTCGCTGCGGCAGAACCCCACGTACAACAAATTCAACCCCGCCGACCAGCCGATCCTGATCCTCGCGCTGACCAGCGCGACGCGCACGCCGCAGCAGATTTTCGATTCGGCCTCGATCATCCTTCAGCAGCGCGTCCTCCAAATTCCGGGCGTGGGCGACCTCGAACTGGGCGGCGGCGCGCTGCCCGCGGTGCGCGTCGAGATGAACCCGTTCGCGCTCGCGCGGATGGGGGTGGGGTTTGAGGACGTGCGCGCCGCGATCGCGTCCGCCAATGGCAACCGGCCCAAGGGCGTGGTGGAGACGGGCACGCGGCGCTATCAGATTTTCACCAACGATACCGCGCGATCGGCAGCCGTCTATCGCTCGCTGATCGTCGCCTATCACAATGGCGCGCCCGTTCGCCTCGCCGATGTGGCGAGCGTGGAGGACGGGCCCGAGGATTTGCGCGCATCCGGCCTGTTCAACGGCAAGCCCGCCGTGATCGGCCTGATCCGCAAGGCGCCGGGCGCGAACATCATTCAGACGGTGGACGCGATTAAGGCGCAAATCCCCTCGCTCCAGGCGGCGCTGCCGCCCGACGTCACGCTCTCCATCGCGGCCGATCGCACGCGCACGATCCGCTCGTCGGTCAACGATGTGGAGATCAGCCTGGTCGTCGCGACGGTGCTCGTCGTGCTGGTGGTGGCGGCGTTCCTGCGCTCGTGGCGCGCGACGATCGTGCCCGCGATCGCGATCGTCGGCTCGCTGATGGGGACGCTGGCGGCGATGTACCTGCTCGATTTCAGCCTGGACAACCTGTCGCTGATGGCGCTGGTGGTGGCGACGGGGTTCGTCGTCGACGATGCGATCGTCGTGCTGGAGAACATCGCGCGCCACGTCGAGGACGGGATGCCGTCGTTCCAGGCAGCGCTGCAGGGCACGCGCGAGGTGGGCTTTACCGTCGTCGCGATGTCGGTCTCGCTGATTGCGGTTTTCATCCCGCTCCTGTTCTTCGGCGGTCCGCTCGGCGCATTGTTCTCCGAGTTCGCGATGACGCTCACGCTCTCGATCGTCTTCAGCCTGATCCTCTCGCTCACCACAACGCCGATGCTCGCCGCGCGGCTGCTGCGCCCCGTCCGCCCGAGCCGGCTCGCGGTGGCGTTCGAGGCGGGGTTCGCGCGGGTGGAGCGATCCTATGCGCGCGGGCTCGACTGGTCGCTCGATCATCGGCGGCTGGTGCTGGTGATGCTGGCGGCGACGATCGGGCTCAACGTCTTCCTGATCGGGCATACGCCGACCGGCTTGTTCCCGACGCAGGACACCGGTCAGCTCGCGGGCGGTCTGCGCGCAGACCAATCGATGTCGTTCGAGGCGCTGGGCACGCGGCTCGGGCGGTTGGTGGGTATATTGAAGGCGGACCCCGCAGTCGAAAATGTCGTCGCGTTCACGGGCGGACGACGCGCGGGGACGGGTTTCGTGTTCGTGACGCTCAAGCCCAAGGGTCAGCGCATCGGATCGGAAGCGGTGGTCGAGCGGCTGCGGCCCAAGCTGAAGCGGGTCACGGGGGTGTCGCTGTTCCTGAACCCGGTGCAGGACCTGCGCTTTGGTGGGCGCTCGGGCAATGCCGCGTACCAGTATACGCTCGTCAGCGACGATCTGGCGGAGCTGCGGATCTGGACGGGCCGTCTCGCGCAGGCGCTCAAGACGTCCAAGGTGGTGACCGATGTCGATACCGATCTGGAGGACACCGGCGTCCAGACCCGGCTGACGATCGATTACGAGGCCGCCGCCCGGCTCGGCATCAACAACCGCACGATCTCGAATACGCTGTACGATGCGTTCGGACAGCGGCAGGTCGCGACGATCTACAACGAGGTCAACCAGTACAAGGTCGTGATGGAAGTCGCGCCGCGCTTCTCGCGCGATCCGAGCGCGCTGCAGGGCATTTACGTCAGTGGCGCGGCGTCGAGCGGCATCGGCGCGTCCGCCTTTCAGGTCGGCAACAATGGCTCTTCGGCGAGTGCGGTCTCCGCCGGCCCCGCCATCCCGCAGCCGGGCGCGGGACCGTCCAACGCGCTCGCCCCCGCGCTCGCGACGGTGGGCGCAGGTGTATCGAACGGGCGGGCGATCTCCACCACCGCGCAGCGTTCGATCCCGCTGTCGGTGCTCGCGACGCCGGCGCTCGCCTCTGCGCCGACCGCGATCAACCACCAGAACACCGACGCCGCCGCGACGATCAGCTACAATCTGGCACCCGGCAAAACGCTGTCGGATGCCAAGACGGAGTTTCTGCGGGTGCAGGCCGAAATCGGCATACCCACCTCGGTCCGCGCGGTCGACGCGGGCACCGCCAAAATCTTCCGGGACGTCTTCAAGAACGTGCTCGTGCTGTTCCTGACCGCGCTGGCCTTGATCTATATCACGCTTGGCATCCTCTACGAAAGCCTGATCCATCCGCTGACCGTGCTTTCCACCCTGCCCTCGGCGGGGGTGGGTGCGCTGATGACGCTGCTCGCGGCGGGGATGCAGCTCGATGTGATCGGCGTGATCGGCATTATTCTGCTGATCGGCATCGTGAAGAAGAACGCGATCCTGATCATCGATTTCGCGCTGAGCGCCGAGCGCGAGCGGGGGCTTTCGAGCTATGACGGCATCCGCGAAGGCGCGCTGCTGCGCTTCCGGCCGATCATCATGACAACGCTCGCTGCGATCTTCGGCGCGCTGCCGCTCGCGGTCGGGCTGGGGGAGGGGAGCGAGCTGCGCCAGCCCTTGGGCGTGGCGATCATCGGCGGGCTGGTCGCGAGCCAGCTGCTCACCCTGTTCACGACGCCGGTTGTGTATCTTTACCTCGATCGACTGCGCGGCTGGAACGCGCGCCGACATACGCGCCGCCATGCACGGGCGCGCGCGCGCGGCGTTTCGTTACCGGCTCCGACCGGCATCGGCGGTCCGATCGGCCCGGAGCTCGTGCCCGCCGAATGACGAACCGCAAGAATTTCGCCCGTTCCGCCCTGTTCGCGTGCCTCGCGCTGTCGGCGTGCAAGGTGGGACCCAATTACGTGCGCCCCGGGCCGATCGCTTCGTCCACGTACAAGGAGGCGGCGCTGTTCCGGCCCGCCGCGCCCGCCGATGCGATCGATCGCGGCGCGTGGTGGGCATTGTTCGGCGATCCCGACCTCGACCGGCTGGCCGAGCAGGTGGCGATCGCCAACCAGGATGTGCTGGTGGCCGAGGCGACCTATCGGCAGGAACTGGGGCTGGTGCGCGAGCAGCGTGCGGCGCTGTTTCCCACGGTGGGCGTGAGCGCGGACTATTCGCGCAGCGGTAGCCTGGGCACGAGCGGCGGCACGATCCTGCCGGGGACCGGGGTGCCGGGGACGGGGGTGCCGGGAACGGGGACGGGAACCGGTGGTACGGGCACGGGGACCGGCCTTGGAACGAACCCCGGCTTTGGAACGAACCCCGGCTTTGGAACGAACCCCGGCTTTGGAACGAACCCCGGCTTTGGAACGAACCCCGGGA
>JAABUQ010002552.1_pt1 | contig 35724 bp, 30 predicted proteins | sample 5560001 | NCBI WGS metagenome assembly JAABUQ01 (sample SAMN10711888, study PRJNA513371) | rock metagenome | isolation source: Antarctica rocks | place: Antarctica: Victoria Land, Finger Mt nord | collected 2015-12-18
AACTCCCGGGAGTGTTCCCAGGAGTATTCCCGGGAAAAAGGGGGCTTTGCAGGATTCTTTCTGCAGAGGCATGTTTCTGGGCAAATTCCCGGGAAAAAGTCGCCTTTGTAAAGTGCCACTGTAGTGATAATAAAGGAGGGGGATAAAGGTTTATTGTTAGCGGTTTTGTTGCTTGCAAAACTGCATTCAGCTAAGTTTGCTGATTCTCAAATGTCAGCGGTGTTTCAGGATTTCTTATGATAAAATCACGAGCAGTGTCGTGCTCTTCGTTCAGTTTTTCTACAAGATGCTCACTTATCGGGCCTAAAATTTGAATGTCTTCACCGTGTTCCATTCTCATTTTTCCTCTCTAACTCATTCCAGAAGCTTTGTGCGAGATGTCGGGCTCGCTTCATATCATTCGGCTGCTTGTCTTTCACTTTCTTGAAAATATATATCCAGTAGGCTCCTGAATTTCCATCCAAAAACATTACTGAAGCACGATATCCATGTTTGGGTCCCACACGTATCTGGCAAAGTCGGTAAGGATCATCTATCTTCACGTATGCTTCAAAGTGAAAACTTGTCGATAATTCTCCACACATTACGAATTCTACGCACGCCGCGAGATCAACAACGTCTGTCCCGACCTGCCCACAAAGCCACGTTCGTCAAAGAGGTCGGCCGTCGTGAGTCCAATGCCTTCTGATTGTATGAGTGTGCGAGCGTCGAGGCAGATCCACTCGCCGATAGGCGGACGTAGAATATGTACTGTGAGCTCTGGCGGAACAAATTGCCATGAACGGATATCGAGCGGGCTGCTCACACCATTCGCCGAATCTGCCGAGAGGATCAGCCGCTGCGTAGGCGTCATCTCCTCTCCCGGCAGCAGCGGATAGCGCGGCCGCACCCAGACCGTAGCCGGGCCATTCTGTGTATAGCCGCCCTGCACAAAGCGCCACTCGGTCGCATTGAGAAAACCACAGTTCCATTCAGCTGTCGGAGAGGAGGAAGGTGTTGGAGCAGGCGGAAGCGTCGGGGCTGCTTGAGGCTCCTCTACAGCGGGAGGGCGATCAGTAGGAATCCGCACCCGCCAGGCAGAAGCCTGCATAACTGCGCGCCCCTCATGCTCAAGCGAAGCCTCAAGCAGCTCAACGCTCCTGCCAGGACGCACCAGGCGGGCGCGAGCAGAGAGAGTTGCGATGGGAATCGGGCCCAGAATATTGATCGAAACGCGTCCCAGCATCATATCAGCTCGCGGCGAACACAACTCTAGCTGCCGCACAAGTAGGGCACCGGGCGGCCCCCCATGCTCAAACTGCGGATTCCACGGCCCTTGCGTATGCATTGTGGCCGTGAACACATCATCGCCCTCGGGCACCCAAAACGTCTGTGGCGTCATGTACACACCTCATGCAATCCGCTAATGCTCTAAGCTCACTTCATTTCATAGTGTACCCCAAAGTGCAAGCGTACACCAGCAGAGGTGCCGATTCATCGTGTGCAATACACATCAAGGGAAGGAAGGATGAGCTCGCGAGAGAGGGAAAGGAGGCCGGGAAGATGGGTGATTGCCTGGGAAGATGAGAGCCCGGCAAGCAGACGGACGCCATTGAGATGTGGTCCCTAATGATGTTCATTTATTCAATCTGGTAAAAAAACAGCACGTTGTATACCAGATTGAATAAGTAAAGTTCATACGGGACCAGACGGCAATAAATTGCTTCAGCCGATGGGGAAAGTACGAAATGATTGAAAAGAAAATGGAGCACTTGCTATCGTTGTAAGAGAAAAGGTACTCCTTTTCTGGTGAGAAGATGTTTCTTTATAGATCTTTTCTAGAAATATACTTCTCGTGTCTCTCTCATTTCTTCCTTACACTTTTATTTTTGCTCCCGCTGAAGCAATTTATTGCTGCTTGGTCCCGTAGGGACCACATCTCAATGGCGTCCGTCTGCTTGCCGGGCTCTCATCTTCCCAGGCAATCACCCATCTTCCCGGCCTCCTTTCCCTTTTCAAAAGAAGACTTCTTTAGGTTGATGCGTATTGGTGCCGATTCATCATGTCTTTGGCACGATGCACTTCAACATTGAAGGCATTCGCTCGATCAGGATCGCCTACCTGACTGAGAAAGCACGATCTTGCATGGCTCGGCGAGGTGGCACAAGATCGTGCTTTCTACCTCTTCGAATGGAATAGATTCATATTCACTTGCGACAGCATCTGCGTCTTCCTAGCATGAATGCTTTCTCAGACCTGTTTTTTCCCAGAGAAGAAAGTGCGAACGTCGTTTTTCTGACGAGGAACGGGAGCTGCCCGAGGAGTATTCAGCATAAATGGATAGCGTGTTTTTCTAGTCTTACCTCGAAGAGGAGAACCCCATAATGGATGCAACAACGACGACGGTCCTTTGGATAGGCACCGCACTAATGACACTAGGACTTCTCATCTTTCTCTATCTTGGTACGCGCGCAACGGAAGAGAACCGATCATTCTTTGCCGCGACCTCGCTTGTGGCGTTGATTGCCGCGACCTCGTACTTTGCTATGGCAAGTGGTCATGGCAGCGTTCTCATAGGGGGAAGAACCTTTTTCTTCGCCCGGTATGCTGACTGGATGTTTACCACCCCACTGCTCCTCCTTGATCTGACTTTGCTAGCGTTGCCCTCTCTCCGCGGCCGCACGGCACTGGTGGCAACGCTGCTAGGAGCGGATGTGTATATGATTCTGACCGGACTGATTGCAGGCTTGATCAACGATGCCAGCAAATATATCTGGTTCTTCACGAGCACAGTGGCCTTCATTGTCGTGCTCGCTATTCTTGTACGGCAGCTCCTGGGTCAGGCCAGGGCACAGGGGGGCGAGGTTGGGAGGCTCTTCGGGACCCTCTCCACGCTCACGCTCGTACTTTGGATCTGCTATCCGATTGTCTGGTTGATCGGGACAGAGGGCTTCAATCTCGTGCCGCTCGCGGTTGAGGTCATCATCTATGCTATTCTCGATGTGACGGCGAAGATCGGCTTCGGCTTCTTGCTCCTCACCAGCGGAGCTGTCCTGGGCAGAGCCGCCATGAGCCAGGGGCGCGCTCTTCCAACAGCATAGAAGGAAGGAGCGAGGGGCGAATGCTTCCGCTCCTTTCAGACCTGAGTTCTGTCGTTTGACTTCTCGATGTGGCAGGGCGACCTCTGCCCTGCCACATCCTATTTACATCCTGAGTGGAGACGCCGATGTCAACAGAGCATCCTTCAAGGCCGCAGCCGATATGGCTACAAAATGTAAAGCGTCAGATCGGAAAACTCCTGTTGCCCACGGCGCTAAAGGTCTATGCCGATCTGGATTGGGAGAACGAGGCAAAAGCATTTCAGAATTCTGGCAGTGAGTATCCTACCTATTATGTAAAGCCCCATCATGGAGTGGCGGCAGGGTACCTTTCTAACTGGCAAGCCTTCAGTTGGGAACTGATCGAGAACATCTTTGGCATTCGTCGCGTCCGACCCTCCTTGCTTCAGATGGTACAAGCCACCAATGCATGCCGTATCGTCGATCTGGGCTGCGGGACTGCGCTGACGAGCATCACGCTCACTCAGCATCTGCCAGAAGCACAGCTCACGTTACTTGATCTTTCACCCTACCAGCTTGTGGCGGCCCATTGCCAGGCGCACTACGCTGGCCTCGACGGGCGAACGCACATGAAGCAGGCACGAGCAGAAGAGACAGGGCTGGCAAGTGAATCTGCGGATCTGGTCCTGGCGACCCTGCTCTTTCATGAACTCCCGTGTGCATCAGCGTGTGCTGTCATTCAGGAGTCACAGCGTATTCTGGTTCCAGGCGGACAGTTGCTTATCTTCGATGCCATTCAGCAGGTTGTCCCTTGGCCACGGGTTGATCGTGCCATCAATGAACTGCTCGCCGTGGTGATGCATGAAGTCTACTGGCGTGAATACATGAGCCAGCCGCTCTGGCACGTCTGTAAGGAGAAAGGCTTTACGCACGTCGAGCGCAAACTGCTCTTCGCCCTACCCTGGATCTACCAGGTGGTCATTGCAACAAAGTAACGCGCAATCAACCTTGACGGATCAGTACCTCTCGGCTGCCGCTCAGCTCGCCTTGAAATCCGCACTTGTTCCTTTTTTCAGACCCCATAGTGATTTTTTGGAGTCAATGCCGCAAGGAATTGTCGCTACGCAGAGCGGGAGGTGAAGGGCTTGACAATCAACTCTATTTCGTGTTATTGTAACTAACATGAATATGAATAAAGTGAGCCCAAAGAAACGTGCCTATACTATGTCCGCCCGTGCACAAGCGGCGAGGGAGACGGAGCAGCGGGTGCTGGATGTCGCGCTGCGCCTCTTTTCGGAGCAACTCTACGATAACGTCTCGTTAGAGCAGATTGCGGAGCAGGCGGACGTTACGGTACAGACGATCATCCGCCGCTTTGGATCAAAAGAGCAACTCTTCGATCGGGCGATCCCGCCAAAGATGGAGCAGGTGTATCAAGAGCGCATGGACGAGACGGTTGGAGACATTGAGGCCGCGCTCGAAAGCCTGCTGAAGCACTATGAGCGCTGGGGACACTTTATTCTACATTTACAGTTCCAGAAGGAGCGCGTGGCCTCAATTGAAGCAGCGATTGCAGCAGGTCGTGATGCTCACAAAGAGTGGCTCAAGCGCTCATTTGCGCCCCAACTGGAACAGCTTTCGGCCGAAGCGTATCGCGTGCAGTTTGCCCAACTTCTAGTGATCACCGATATCTTCACATGGTGCACTCTGCATCGTGAGCAGGGCCTGAGCGACGAGGAGATCAAGGAAGCACTACGGAATTTATTACAGGCAGTTTTCATAAAATGAGTCCTTTGTACTTTGCCCTTTAGCGCAAGAGAACTTACGGACCTGATTGGATGGCTCTTGCTGACACGCTCACCCTTGCGCTATCGCGTCCGTAGACCTCGCCAGTCTTCCATGCTGGCCCTGAAAACGAGCAGGTGTCCAACGCTTTTGGCCTGGATGCCATGAATTTTGATAGAGCAACGCGAGTGTGATACAGGCGAAAGCAGAATAAGCGGTGTAGAGAATATAACGTGGTTTGTGTGTTCGATCTCTATAAATGGTAGGAGTAAAGGGAATAGGTATTTTTTGAAGTAACAAGAAATAAGTAACACATTCTATGTAAGAAAGAGAGAGGCAAGATATGGACAACCAGACATCAAGTATTAAGGTTCTCATTGCAGGCGGAGGGCCAGTAGGAATGATGATGGCTTCAGAGTTGAGCCGCTATGGAGTGGCGTGTCGGGTGGTGGATAAGCGGCCGGGGCCGATTGATGTGACGCATGCGTGTGTGTTGTGGACAAGGACGCAGGAGGTGCTGGCAGCGATGGGGATTCGTGAGAAGTGGATATCGCACGCTTTGCTCCTACACGAGATGAATGTGTATGGATTTGGCAAGCGGCTGGGCGCGATCGAGTACGAAGGGTTGGATAGCCCTTATCCACAGCCTCTGCTGGTGGGTCAGAATGTCACGGAGCGCTTGTTGATTGAGCATCTGGATGAGCAGGGGATAAAAGTAGAGCGCCCGGTAGAGGCTGTGCGTATGCAGCAGTCGGCCGACGAGGTGGTGGTCACCCTGAAGCATGAAGATGGGCAGGAAGAGGAGGTACACGCGCGCTGGCTGATTGCTTGTGAGGGTTCAAAGAGCATGATACGCGAGACGCTGGGCATACCTTTCCAGGGCGAGCGCTATCAGAACTACGAGTTTGTGCAGGCGGATTGCGGCATTCGCTGGTCGCGTCCCAGTGGCCGAGGGTATTACTTCTTGACCGATGGAAAGTTCCTCGCCACCCTGCCGCTCCCCCTGCCCATTTCAGATCCCGACCGCATCCGCGTCTTCATCGCCCGCCCCATCGTCGATCCCAATGATCGCTCCGACCCCACGCTGGAGGAGATTCAAGGGTTGATGCGCGAGGCCGTCTCGGAGGACGTAGAGCTCTCAAGCCCCATCTGGCTCAGCCGCGTACGTGTGCAGCGCAAACTCGCCGATCAGTACCGGCAGGGACGCGTCTTCCTCGCCGGTGATACAGCCCACGTCCACGTCCCGATGGGCGGCCAGGGCATGAACACTGGTATGCAAGACGCCTTCAACCTCGCCTGGAAGCTGGCCTACGTCATCAACGGCATCGCCCATGATACTCTCCTGGATAGCTATCAGCCCGAACGCCGACCCGTCGCCGAACAGCTTCTAAAGGGAACCGACCTCACATTCCGCACGTTCTCAGAACCAGGCGTCCTGCTCCGCTCCGCCATCCAGCTCGCTGGCCCGCTGGCATTCCGCACCACTATTCCACAAAAGCAAGCGGTCCGTGTACTATCTGAGATCGATATCAACTACAAAGGGAGTCCCCTCGCCGAAGAACATCCCGTAAAGGGTGGCCCCGACGCCGGCGAGCGCGCCCCCGATGCGACTGTGGTGAAACTGCCGGAGAAAGGCACAACCACACTCTTCGAAGTTACACGGAGCACAAACTGGAATCTGCTCTTGCTCAGTGGTAACGAACCGGGCGCGGACATCCTACGACAGCTCCAAGACATCGGCAACACCGTTACAAGTAAGTACAACCATGCAGTCACGCCCCACCTGATCTTAGGGCTCACCGTCCCGCCGCACAACCTGCAATGGAGCGGCTCCACGCTCATGGATAGCGAACTGATCGTTCACCAGAAGTACGGCGAGAAGGGGCCGAGCATCTACCTCATCCGCCCCGATGGCTATATCGGCTTCCGCAGCACCCTCGCGCAACGGGAGCAGTTGCTCAACTATCTCAGCAACATCCTAAAAGAGTCAACAATACCCGTGTAGCATAACTCCAACATATTCCTCACCACTTTTCTGAAAGGCGAACTTTGTGGATTTCAAGGCGAGCAGAGCAGCAGGGGAGATGTACGGACGCGATAGAGCGACAGCGAGAGAAGCAATGAAGGGCATCCAATCTGGTCTGTACAACTTTATTAATGCTCATGAAGATCCTCTGCGAAGCAGAGGCGCCAATTCATTGCGCGCAGACCGGCTTGAGCCGGAGAATTATTACTCATGTTCCCCCACAACGATTCCTTCGCCTTTCAAACGTCCCCAATCATGGAGGAACATCCATTGGTGAACCTGAGCATGTTAAAAGGACCTGATTAGTACTTCTCCCCGTGAACGGGGTCTGCGCGCAATGAATTGGCGCCTCTGCTTCGCAGAGGATCTTCATGAACGTTGACAAAGCAGTACCTCTCACTTACCACCAAGAGACGTGTATTAACGAACTTGTCCACAAAAACAAAGAAAGAGAGAAAAGAGGCATTATGCAACAGCAAGCATTGTATAAAGATCCTACAGTGTATGAGTTGCTCACATGCGACAACGCTGCATTTCTCTTCGTAGACCTGCAAGTCGGCCCACTTTCCACCGTAAAAACGATGGAGCAGGAAGAGCTCAAAAGAAATGCCCTGACACTCGCAACAGTCGCCCAGATGCACAACATTCCTGTCATCTTCACAGCAGGCAACCAGACAGGCCCCGGAGGAGCATTTTTACCAGAGTTAACGCAGCTCTTCCCCGATATTCCGCTCATCCGCCGCTCCACCATCAACTCACTACAGTCGGCGGAAGTCCTTGCGGCTATCGAGCAGACGGGACGGAGCAAGCTAATCATCGCCGGTCTCGCATCGGATGTCGGAGTACTGTTAACCGCTTTAGCAGCCAGGGCTCATGGCTACGCAACCTACGTCGTATGGGATGCCACCGGGACTATTACTGCACGCAGCGAGCAGGCCGCGATGTCCAGAATGCAGCAATCTGGCATCATCCTCAGCTCCTGGTCCTCACTAGCAACCGAGATCCAGCAGGACTTCTCGAAGGAGCATGGGCGGGAACTTCTGGGGCTGATCAGTCAACGTCTACAAGAGGACGCCAGGGAAGAGAACGGCCATTAACGGCTCGACAAAGTATGTTAGTCTCTATATAATTGGCGTATGCATTTCTATTCTATAAGCTAGCAGAGAGAAGCATAAAAGATGTGCTGAAATTGCAAATGTTCACAAAGAGTGAAAATGGCAAATAGCATCACAAGTAGAAATCACAATGCTACCGAACACTTATCGATGCAGAATGGGCTGACAAGTGTCGTGATCTCTCTGCTCGCTCTTAGCGGATCAGCTTTAGCAAACAATGAACGGGAAAAAGACCTGGTCGTATGGCTCGCATCCCACGATCAGGCAATTTTTGGACGGGGCGTCGTTGGCTTCGACCTGAGTGAGATTCCCTGGACTGTTGAGCAGTTTGAGGCGGAGAAAAGCTTCCTCCTTAAAGTGATAGGGAGGGCGAAATCGCAGCAAGACTGGGCGCGGCTAACGTATAAGCCCCGAGAGGATTGGGTGATAAACGCCCTCGACAAGCTTTATCAGATGGTCGCTCATCTTAGCGAAAAGGATATTGATCTCCAGGCAGCTCTTAGCTGGCAAGCTGAGAAGCCAACGGAGCGAATCGTTTGTCCGAAGCATAATGTGCTAGAGCATTGGTATGGATGTATCGTGTGCAACGACGAAGAGCTATAGAGGACGGATAGAGTTTATTTCACTGGTGGCCCGCGTAGCGACAATCCCTTGCGGTTGTCGTCGTTCCCCCCTTGAGAGGCCCGTGTAGCCACCAACGACAACCGCAAGGGATTGTCGCTACGCGGGTGATCCTCTCTTTTCTCGTGACCCTCTGCGAAGCAGAGGCGCCGATTCATCGCGCGCAGACCGGCTTGAGCCGGAGAAGTACCGACCATGTACCGCGAAGCGCACACCGTCACCTATTGAATGCAGTGGGCCAGAGCAATAACTAGCGTTCCTGCTCGGTGGGTCGAATCAAGATCTCGTTCACATTGACGTGCCAGGGCTGAGTCACGGCGTAAGTGATAGCCGCGGCGATATCCTGACCTTCCAGTGGCGTCATCGAATTATACATTTCCGTCGCCGCCTTCTTAGCGTCAGGGTTGGTAATTTGCTCAGTCAATTCTGTAGCCACCGCCCCCGGCTCAATGATCGTCACACGTATCCTATTCTTGTACACCTCTTGTCGAAGCGCTTCTGAAAATGCCACCACACCCCATTTTGTCGCATTGTAGACCGCGCTACCCGCGCGAGCGGTGCGACCCGCCACCGACGAAATATTCACGATATGACCCGCGTTCTGCGCTTTCAAAAGAGGTAGCGCGGCATGAGTCGTGTACATCAGACCGAGAAGATTGATATTAATCATCCTGCGCCAATCCTCAGTATCCGCGCCGTCGATCGGCCCCAGCAGCATCACCCCGGCATTATTCACAATGATGTCCAGGTGATTCCACTGCGCGTTCGCCTTTTGCACCATCTCCCGCGCCTGAGCCTCATCGGTCACATCCGCCTCAATCGCCAAAGCCTCGCCGCCCCCATTCGTAATCCGCCGCACCAGTTCCTCCAGACGATCCTCGCGCCGCGCTGCCACTGCGACTGCCGCTCCCTGTGCCGCCAAAGCCATCGCCGTCGCCTCCCCAATCCCCGACGAAGCCCCCGTCACCAAAGCCACCTGCCCCTTCAACAACGAAGTCCACTGCGCTTCCCGCTCCATTTTTTGTAAATCTGTCAACGTCTATCTCCCTTTCCTTCTATCCTATAGTCATAAGGTCAACTTGAGGTGTACTTAACTTCCAAGTATACTTCAGTTACTTTCACGAACAAGTACGTTGTAGTGTTGACAGATAAACGTTGCAATTTATAAACTCTACTAATGAGGCAACTTGAAATATTATATAACACATAGTAAAATACCCCAGTTATTGCAAGTAGGAGGTAGTATTTTTGGAATTTGATTATGGAAGGCATGTATTTAGAGCGCCAGAACTTCAAAGTATTGTAGATAGAGCTGTCGAGTTTTTCTCGAATACCATAGTATATGAATTTCCTCCTCCTTTTAGGATGAATGGCGCTGGCGTGTATGGATTATATTACTTAGGCGATTATGAGCCGTACGCACCACTGGTGGATACAAATAAAGTCGATTGTAGTAAACCAATTTATATTGGCAAAGCAGTACTCCCAGGAAACAGAACGGGTTTGAATGGAGAATATACAAGCTTATTCGTCAGACTTCGGCAACACTCAAGAAGCGTTAAGGCTACTGATAATCTAAAAGTAGAGGATTTTAGATGTCGCTTTATATTTCTTAATGATATTGAACACGATCTAATAGGAGCAGTAGAGACCGGACTTATTAAGTCACTTCGTCCGCTCTGGAACTCGCGCGTTGTTGAGGGTTTTGGCAATCATGATCCTGGTAAAGGAAGATATAAGCAACAGCCATCAGCATGGGATACACTGCATCCAGGTCGTACCTGGGCGCGAAGTTTAACCGGCGAACCAAGAGATTTGGATGTAATTAAGGTGGAGATCAAGAGATTTTTAGAGGCTCCAAAACTTGCTGATATGTTAGACCCATCAGACAATCATCCTTTAGAGATATCACATCCCCCTCTTTTTCCGTAATTCAACTATTGCCTCATACAACTGATGTGAGTCTTTCGCTTTCTCAACACGTACGTTGGACTGTATGATACTGTTGCCTGTTCGCGTTGCACGAGGGATATGTATATCAACCAGTTCTAAACCAATTGACTCAGCAATTTTACCAAAATACTGGTCAGTTGAGATGGAGACTCCTTGTAGAATACTGTTGCCTATAACGACCAGTGCAGTACCTTCAGGCTTGAGTGCGTAATCTATGCCTTTCGCAAATCTATAGCAATCGTTGAAGTATGAAGCCGCATAATTTGCCCAACCATTTCCACCATATTGCTTTTTTTCTGGATGCATGTCTCTTATCTCTTGCAGTCGTTCATCTATATCAGTATCTGGCAGAGAGAAATCTAGTCCAACGTATTTCAGATCACGAACAGTTTGCCAGTATTTTCCTACATTAGAAGTTTCGAGAAGTTCAAAATCCTTTGGTTTCTCGACGTAACCGAGCCAGTAGAGCTGGGGGCGTGTGTTGCGGTTATAATGATAGTTATTCATATAGGGAGGTGATGTAATGATGAGATCGGCTACGAGAGGTTTTAATTGTGTTGCATAGTTGAAGAAAGAATCGTTGATAATAGAAGTACTCAACGTAGAGTTGTGAAGACGCGATTGCAGCCAAACGATATCATCTATCATCTCTATCAATTTGGAAGAGATCGTTTGGGCGACGGGGAAGTCATAAATAATTGGTTTTCCACTACTAACTCTTTGAGAGAGACTAGGTTCATATGAGTAATTGGAATAGAGTACCATCGTTGAAGCAAAGGCCAGTTTAAAGATTTCCTGAAGATAAGTATCTTTAATCGTAGCAATAAAATCGTGAACAAGTAAAACTTTGCGAAGTACGAGTGGACTATAAAAATCTGCGCGTGTTTTAAAGCCTGAAGGTACAGAACTACTCGGAATATATGACGAATCGGTTTTCTCGCTACAAAAATTTCTAAGTCTCTGTAACTCGTCTTTTAATAGTGTTACATCATATTGATAAGCGTTTGCCTTTATACGGCATGCTAGCGCGGCGTAGGGGTTTATTTCGAAGCCAACCGCATTATGACCAGCTAGAATGGCCTCAATCAGAGTAGTGCCGACGCCCGCAAAAGGATCGAGGACGGTACCGTGACTATTCAGGTGACGCTGGATAGCATCACGAACAAAGTCACTCGCGAAACCAGCGATCCACGGAACCCATCTATGAATTGGCAAGGTTTTATTTTTAGCAAAGGCAGGATCGCTAAAGGCTGGCGCGGTATCCTTCGACTGTAGGATACTTTCTGTAGATTCATCAGTTAGAAGATTTAGTTGCTCTATTTTCTCTGTATTTGAGTTTGTATTGATTTGCATAAGAAGCTCCATACCCACATTTTGAAAGAGAGTAGCGATCATAGTTGATACGTGTTTGACTATAGTAACAAGCCAAAAGAGTCACGTCAAGGAATATCCTCTGCCGCGATGAAACTCGTTTGCCGCGCACAAAGAATTGGCGTAGAATTTGCACTATTTAAGAAGTAAACGAATAATCATCGCGGCTGTATCGAGGGCGGCAGTAATGCTCTGGCATAGTCCACTTCATCTGACTCCAACCGCGTAGTGACAACCGCAAGGGATTGTCGATACGCGGTTGGAGTCAGATGAAGTGAGTTGGACCAGTACTCCAGCTATTGTAGTAGGAGATTTGTATTTTAGAATTTAATTATAAAAATCACAACTGCTTCACGATGCAATATACACGATGATGTAGTACCCGTATATCGCAAGGATAAGTAGCACTATCGCTGATCCAAAGAGAAACGGGCTAAACCAGCGGCCCTTGAGAGCGAGCTTCTCCTTGTTGTACTCGACTGAAGCCTCGTTCATATCTAGCGCACTGATCGTGGAGCGCATTCCCGGAGGCATCCACCAGTGGATTTTGCGTCCCTTCACAACCCAGCGACGGCAAAAGAACAGCATATTCGCATTCAGTACCGGCCCGGTGATGCGCTTTACAGCAAAGCCTGCGATGATACCAATGAGAAATGCATCATAGCCGTTCGCATAGAGCTTCGCAGCGAGAGAGGGGTGTGCGCTGAGGTTTGACTCAAGCCAGCTCGCATGCAGCGTGTTATGGAAGAACGGCAATACCCACAGGAACATCGGGATCGCAATCAACGTACCCACCAGGAGCACGATGAAGGGGATCGCGACTTCTTGTGCGGTAGTAACCTGCTTATACCGCGAGGGCAGGAGCGGCACGCGCATAAGGAAACGGTCGATCGCGCCTGGCTTGGATTCCTCAGTCTTCTTTTCGTACTTCAGAGAATCGAAGCCAATCTGCTGGTAGAGCAGTAATGCCATGAGACCTTCGATGAAGGGGCGCACAACGTGACGGATGTCGTCCCACTGCTTGATCGAGAGCCACTGAACGAGGCCACCATGAGAGATATCACGACTCAGCAGGTGATCCCAGGTGTATTTTACATTCCAAAGATGCACGTCAAGATGCTGGCTCATGATCGTGGTTGCGACATGCTGGCCGGTGAGCCACTGAGTCAGAATGAAGTAGAGGGCGATCATCGACAGCTTGCCGACATGCCCGAAAAACAGGCCATAGAGCTGGCTCTGAGTGAAATTGAGTAGCTTGTACTTACGCTTAGGTTTAGGACGCTCGGCGTTGGCTTCCATCGCAGTAGCGCTCATGCTGCAACCTCCACACACCTGGTAACACCCTGCTCATAGCGAGCCTTAGAGGGCCTACCGGTGAACATCAATTTGTCGATGCACTTCTTAGACAATATGGTTGCCTCATCTGTATCAGGTACGCTTGGCAAAGCCTGTGAGTTTCATTAACCCCATTGATTTGATTGTATTGATTTGCATAAAAAGCTCCATACCTACATTTTGAAAGAGGTTAGCGATCGTAGTCGATACGTGCTTGACTATACTAACAAGCCAAAAGAGTCATGTCAAGGAATATCCTCTGCCAGGACGAAACTCGTTTGCCGCGCACAGAGAATTGGCGTAGAATGGGAGCGCGTTATGCATCTGTTTGATGGTATGAGAGAAGAAAGTAGGGGCGAGTATGCTGCAATATAATTGGGAGAATGTTTCGAAGGTGATACAGTCTGAGGTGAATACGCTCACGACGGAATTTCAGCGCTTGCTGAAAGAGAATTTGATTGGTGTCTATCTGCATGGATCGCTGGCGCTGGGAGGCTTTAAGCCGGAGCGGAGCGATATTGATCTGCTGGTGGTGACGGAGCAAAGGATGGCGTTGGAGGTGAAGAAGGAGATTGTTGAGCTGCTCTTGCGCGTCTCCCAGTTTCCACGTCCAGTTGAGATAAGCTTCCTGATCGAGAAAGATATTTTTCCTTATAGAAATCCTTTACCATATGATTTGCACTATAGTGAGAAGTGGCGCTATAAATTGCAGCAAGATATACGGGGCGAAGGGTGGAAGCAGTGGGACGATGTTCCTAAATTTGATCCCGACCTGGTTCTCCACCTCACCGTACTACATCAGTACGGAATCGTCCTGTATGGCAAGCCTATTGCAGAGGCACTCCCAGTCGTCCCGGAACAAGACTTTCGGAATGCACTTCTTATGGATTTACAGTATGCAGCGGAGAAGAGGCTTCATGACCCAATTTACTTTGTGTTGAATGCATGCCGCATCGAAGCCTATCTGCGCGAAGGAAAAATTCTGTCTAAAGACGCTGGAGCAGAATGGGGCCTGGCGAACCTGCCTCCACAATTCCATCCATTGATTGAGCAGTCGCTCGCCCTCTATCGCGGCGAACGGCCCGGCAGGCCTGCTGGCCGTAGTGCGCTCAACGACTTTGCAGCCTTCATCGAGGAAGAAATTCAGGCGAGAAAAGGGAAGTAGAAAAAATTCTCCCAACACGGAACAAGAACTGTCTTCTGCCTTGTCTTCTACTGTACTTGAAAAGATATAGTATAGAGAATTTTATATAATTTTTATACATTTAGCATAGACAAAGCGAAGAGAATATGCTAAGCTAGTTGAAGATACGTTTCCCGTTTGTATAGATGCTTGTGCACTGTAAACATCTACGCACATTTTCTATAAGTAAAATCTTCTCAACAGTGTGAAGAGAGAAAAAGAAGGCCCTCACTTAAAGAGGAGGGTATTGTGGGTGAGTGGAAACTTATACTGCATGATGAAGTAATCGTGTTCTTATACTCATAAGAAGTAAACGAATAATCGTCGCAGTCGTATCGAGGGTGGCAGTAATGCTCTTGCATAGTCCATTTCACGGGAACCGCGTAGCGACAATCCCTTGCGGTTGTCGTGGTAGATCGGCTTGAGAGGCGGGTAGACGACGACAACCGCAAGGGATTGTCGCTACGCGGTTGGGGCTAGATGAAGTGAGTTGGACCAGTAAGAGAGCAAATAACCTCATCATGAAGTGATAAGCAGAGACAGATTAGCTCTGCCATACGATAATCTGTAAAGATACATCACGATATATCTACTTACTTCTAACCGTGCATGAACTGCCGAAGAAGTCAAGAAGGCCGAAAAAGTAAGCGATCGTATTCAGTTTACGAGTATGCAAAAGTTCAAGTCATAAGCAGCAGGTTCCCTCATACCCAGGCATAGACACACAAACAACACTGCAAGCTGGATAGAAACTAGCAGCCAGGCAGAAAAGGCCGAGAGCTAGTACTTAAAACTCTGGATACTTAAAATTATGCGTATGCATAAGGATATAGCCCGTCTCAAGGATCGAAGAGATCTCGATGCCGAATGAGCGAGTTTTGAGGCGAGTGCGGGAAAGAACATTGCGAACGGGTCGCATCTCTTGATCCCAGATGCCAGCCTCCTGAGCCTCCTGCAAACGTTTACGGCTGCGAGCCACCGCGTTTTCAGAGATGCGGCCGCTATTGAAGCTTGCTAGCAGAACCTCATAAGGACAATAGTAGGGATACGCTTCGAGCAGAGGCAAGAGCACACAGATCTCACTAGTCGTAAATTGTTGCTCCATCAGCATATGCGGGCGGTCCTGCTTACAAACGAGATGAGAGAGAGTGCCAAGCGTAGTATTCATGGCGAGCGTGTGTCCGGTCGGTAGCAAACCTTGTAAAGAGAAATGTAATACCTCTTCACTGTTTTCCTGCAAGTAACTAGCGGGTGCCTTGACTTTGCGCAGGGAAACCTTTTGCATAGTGGTGCTCCTTGTCTGGTCGGCTCATGCACGATAAGAGAGATGACGTGGGTCGTCGGATAAGGATACATCTTCTGCGGGCATCAATTACTCCACGTATTCAGAAGTATCCCACACACGTTAGGGGGAGTACGACTGAAAAAAAGTAAGTAATAACTCACCCAATGTGAATAAACGGATGTCACACAAAAATTGGGTGGCGAACCTCCCTCCTTTCTGGTGACGATGTATCCGTATTTTTGGATATCCATAGCGCGTACATTGGCTTCAGATATTCATTTATTTGGATACGGGCTGGGTTCCGCTGGTCGGCTACCATAGGAATGATAAAGAATGAGAGAACAATTGGGTAGGAAACGGTGAGTGGCCCCCAACCGTTAGTTCTTCCTAATTATAGCCGACACATTGAAAGAGTTACATGTTACACATAATATACATTACACGATTAGAGGGTACGAATTCAAGTCTTTATGATGTGAAATGTACCGAGTAATGTATCAATCGAAAAATTTGATTGCAAGTGTGAAAGCAAATATTGAAGAATAAAGCAGAAATCTTTCTGTTCGTTTGTCCGCCTATTCCTCATTTCTTTCTCCACAGAGCTTTATATATTCTGAGATGTACTACGTCTACTTATATAGGTAGGAAGTGAGAACACAAGTAGTGTAGAACTTTCTGTCTATTTTGTGGACAGCAGACCTTAGTAGAGATTAACATGAAGTAGTCGTTATACAAGATTGACAGTCCTGCTTTCCTCTCGTAGAACGAAAAAAGTTTTATAAAGGGAGGCACGAGAGAGCATTTGAAGAATTGTCTACTTAGAGATAATGAAGAGATGCTACCATCAGGCGTCTCATTTTTTAGGATATGTTGGCGTCCCCAAATTTTGGTACCTATGTAAAAAAAGATAACGGACGCGTTTACAAAACCATGCTTTTATGTTATGATGTTATCTGTTACTTTTCTATTTTCTTCGCTTGTTTGAAATCGAAATACTATATAAATGTCTTAAATAGCGTTTTCGAAGGATGATATTGTTATGAACATAGGTGTTCTCGATGACAACGTTACAATTCTCTCTTTTCTCGAGACGACGTTGGAGATGGATGGGCATACAGTCCACAGCTATACCAATGGCGAGTCGTTGCTACAAACGATACCGAATCAATCAGGCGTGTCTCTCCCCTATGATCTTGTTATTCTAGATCTTCTTCTCCAGGGAAAGATGTCTGGTGCAGATGTTTTTTTTGCGCTAAGGGGACGTTTCGACTCCTGGGAATTGCCGATTATTATTATTACAGCAGTAGGTGAGTCTACGCTGGAGCAATTTCGCCTCATCCTTCCTGATGATGTCCCTCTGCTACGCAAACCTTTTACTCCACGCGAACTGCGTCAGCTTATGGCTTCTATAACAGGGAATAATCCTTAGAATATGAACCTGAAAGTACTACAAGCTTTATTTGATATGTTCTTTCATCTATGCTTGAACTAGCATCATTTCAAGAAGCCGTTGTAAGCATGTGAAGGACACAGGTTATGCATTTAGAGGTCTGGCAGATTATAGTACTGGCTCTGCTGCAAGGGATTACGGAGCTCTTTCCGGTAAGCAGTCTTGGGCATACTGTCATCCTTCCTGTTCTACTAGGAATGGGAGATGTTGAGATGGACGACAACTTCCTCGCCCTCATCACGGCTCTGCATCTGGGCACATGTGTGGCATTGCTTATCTATTTCCGACAGGAATGGTTTGGGATGGCGCGCACAGTCGTAGGTGTGTTGAAAGAAGGTGAGTTGCGGCGAGATTCAGAGGGGTGGATCTCCTGGCTCATCATTATCGGGTGTATTCCTGCTGGTCTGCTGGGTATCTTCTTCGCCAACGACTTAAAGATGCTCTTTGCCTCTCCAATTCCAGCAACGCTCTTTCTCTTATTAAACGGAGGTGTGCTGTTTGGTGGAGAACAGTTGCGGCGCCGGGCGGAGAAGACGATGCTTCTCATGTCTCCTCAGGAGCGTGAAGCTCACTTTCGACCGTTGAAGGCGCTTTCGTGGAAAGAAGCCCTTATCATCGGGCTCGTCCAGGCATTAGCATTATTGCCAGGCTTTTCTCGCTTAGGAGTAACGCTTGTCGCCGGATTAGGTCTGAATATGACTCATGAAGATGCTGCACGCTACTCGTTTCTGTTGAGCACACCGCTCATTCTCGGTGCATCCCTAATCGAACTCCCTTCCCTCTTCCATGAAGATCCTTCAACTCTGATGCTAATCTTTCTGGGCATGGTCGTAGCAGGTGTTGCAGCTTATTTCAGCACGCGCTGGCTCATGCGTTATTTTCGCACTGGCAGGCTCGATCCCTTCGCATACTACTGCTGGGGTATGGGTACAATTGCGCTGGCCTTATTTCTAGCGCTACACATTGGATTCTAGCCTCGTCGCGCCACTTTTTAAATCAGCGTCCTCACCCGCGTCGCGTCGCGGGTGATAGAAGAATTGTGATAGAAGAAAATTTCTGATACAATAGTCCTGTAGAAAAGCAGATGTTTGCGAAAGCAATGGTGCACCGGAGTCGGTTTTTGAGGTCTTTGCGTGTCTTGGAAAAGAAAGAGATGCGGATAGCAGAAAACTGATCGTCCCGGTGCTTTTTTCTCTTTATCAGGAAGAAGCGAGGGAAATGGATGCTTGATCATTGGGTGCAAGGACGATTCAAGGCGCTGTTAGACACCTTCTGGTTTATTCCCGCCGTTGTTGCTTTGTCAGGTCCGCTACTAGCCCTCATTTTTCTTGTTTTTGACAGAGTGGGGCCAGGTGAGAGGCTGAATGGACCCTTTCTCTTTCACGGCGGAGTCTCGGCTGCAAGTGCCCTGCTCTCGACTATTGCTGGCTCACTTATTACTGTTGAAGGTCTTGCCCTCTCAGTTACCATTGTTGCGCTCCAACTAGTCTCAAGTCAATATACACCACGTGCCCTACGCGGCTTTTTACAAGACCGTACCACACAGTGTGTAGCTGGAGGATTTTTTGCTATATTCTCCTACGCATTAATTGTCCTCGCAACCGTCCTTGAACCGGCCGCGCCCGCTCAAGGCTTTGTTCCCAGGCTCAGTGTTACGGTTGCAATTGGTTTGAGCTTTTTAGGTCTGGCTTTATTGTTGCTCTTCATCCATCATACCGGACGTATCATCCAGGTTTCCGACATCGTAGCGCGAACGGCCGAGCAGACGCTGCAAGCTATAGATCAGCAGTATAGGAATGAAATAGATGAGATACCTGTGCTGGAAGTTGCAGCTCAAATACAATCTATATATATGGATGAGAAGCCTGCATCTATAGTCGCCCCCCGCTCTGGATATGTACAAAGAATAGAGCTTGCCCACCTCCTCACAGACATTATACGTCCACGCCTTCATCTGCGTTTTGTCATCTCTCCAGGCGACTTTGTGACCGATGGATCACTCATTGCGGAGATATGGCCATCTGAAGCTGCGAATGAAAAAGTTAGAAGCGCAATAGCCAATCATGTGCACATTGAACGAGAACGAGACATCACGTACGATGCCAAGTTTGGAGTGCGCCAGTTGACAGATATTGCATTGCGCGCACTTTCACCTGCCGTCAACGATCCAACCACTGGCGTCTTATGTATTAAATATCTGCGAGCTACTTTTGAACATATAGCGCGTCTGTCTGTACAAGAGACAGCTTATCATTTTGCTCAAGGAACTAGCTCAGTAGTCCTGCGTCGCCCCGCCTTTCATGAATATGTAAGGATGTATGTAGAGATTAGCCTCTATGCAGGAGGAAACATTCGTATCATTAATACATTGTTACGTGCGCTTACTAGCATTGCTCAAATCACTGCCAGTATTGGCCCTGTAGAGCGAGTAGACACTATACGTGCCGCGAGTGCGAAGATTCTGGCTCATGCATTGGAGCAAATCTCCGATGAACAAGAACGTGCGCATATTCGAGAGCAAGTAGATCAAATAGAGCAGATTCTTAAAGAGGAGGAACAGGAAGAGAAGCAAGTGTTCGAGAAGTAAAAAACTCTACTGGCAATTCTTACTATAATAAATTACTTAAAAGGAAAAAAGAGCAAATATTGCAGTGGAAGCGAAACGAACTATTCATGTTTCGCCTTCCAGCGCGGCAATAGAATGCGTAGTCCGACTCCTTGCCCCAATAGAGTTACCAGCACAACTCCATACACGATGACCTCTAGAAGATCGCGCTTTGCTAGTTTTGCGGGCAAACTAAGCACAAGAGCGATTGAGAGTGCGCCACGGAGTCCTGAAAGCAGAAAGATAGGGTGCCAATGTGATGGAAGAGGAAGTGGACGTGGAAAAAAAGAAGGTTTTTGCTGTTCATGTCGGTTGACTCTACGTGCAATAGCGTTTTGCAATGGTAGCAAGAGGTAAATCATCAAAGCTCGGCCTATGATCACGCCCACCAGTGCCAGGCCGACTCCTGGAAGTGCTTGAAGCACGTGACTTTCACCGATTTGTACGCCCAGTAAAAGAAAGATCAGAGAATTGATCAGATAGCTAAGGAACCCCCAGACCTCCTTTGTGGCCTGCCGTGCCCGCTTAGAAAGTCCTACCTGCTGACCATAACTCCCCAGCACCAGCCCCGCCCCCACCACCGCCAGCAAGCCCGATGTCTGTACCATAACAGCTAAAAGATAGACTCCATAGGCCACACAGACAGTAATTGTCGTCTCGACCAGATGATTATCGACCGCGCGCAGCAGGCGGGCCACGATCAATCCTACACCCACACCAATAATGAGTCCACCCAGCATGAGCCAGAAAGCTTGCAGAATGGTTGAGAAGATAGACGGTGTTGCTTCATGTGTGGCTGGACTAAGCGAGATGAGCAGAAAACCAAGCACCAGTTCAAAGGCGGCAGCACCCACGCCATCGTTAAAGAGGCTCTCCCCCTCGATAATCGTGCGCAGCCGGTCTGGCAGACCAAGCTGACGTAGAAGCGCGATAACCGCGACGGGATCGGTCGGTGAGATGATTGCTCCAAGCAGGAGGGCCAGTAGCCAGGGAAGACCAATGCCCCACTGAAGGAGGGCGGCGACGACGAAGAGAGAAAGAAGTAGGCCGGGAACAGCGAGTAGAATAATCGGGAGCCAATCGGCACGAAGGTACTTTACATCAACATTCCAGGCTCCCTCGAAGAGCAGGATTGGAAGAAATAGGAAGAGCACTATATCCGGCTCCAGATGTAGGTCCGGAAGGAGTGGTGAGAAGCCAATAGCAAGGCCAACCACAACGAGAACCAGCGTATAAGGAAGGCGGAGCGGTTGTGAAATAAGCGCGACTGCCAGAGTAATGACAAGCAGAAGAACCAACAACTGAGCATTATACAGTGTTTGATTGTTAGTTGACGTAGCCGCTAAAATAGTGAATGCAAGGGATTGAAGCATAGATGTTCCTTTTCCACATAAAAAAGCACCTGTGTACCGACCCAGCTTCCCGGTGCTCTATCAAAATTATAGGCGCTTCGATGCCTCTGGCTATTGTAGCATCACGTCTCGCCGGGAGCAAGGATGTGCTATACTAAGCAGGCGCACCCGCGTAGCAAACAAGCGACTGTACATCGTTTTCTAGAAATAGATGTAGAAAAGGCTTTTGTTCTCCTATGGTATCTCAATTTATTTCGCCGCCACGTTTACGTCTACATGATCGAGAGAGCGAGCGACAGGCAACGTGGCTCGAACTCTTCTACGACCTTGTTTTTGCTGTAGCGGTTTCAGTGATTGGTGTCAGTCTATTTGATCAGCCGACGGTCCTGGGCCTATTGCAGGCCGTTGCCCTCTTCGTTCCAATCTGGTGGGCCTGGGTTGGCCATACCATATACAATACGCGTTTTGATACCGACGATCTCTTCCACCGTCTTCTCACCTTTGGGATTATGCTGGCGGCGGCCGGGATGGCGATCACCGTCCCCTATGCATTCAAGGGAGGAGCTGGATCCTTTGCCGCCACCTATATAGCCGCCCGTGTCTGCCTCTTTATTCTGTACGGACGCGCATATCATCATGTATCCGAGGCGCGGCCAATTATCAAGCTCTATCTCGGTGGATTCGGGCTGGGTGATAGCCTATGGTTGCTCTCTATCTTTACATCGGCACCCTGGTGCTATGTATTATGGCTGATTGGTATTCTCATAAGCTTCGCAACTCCGTGGATTGGTATTGCTATGCTCAAGAAAGCACCCGTGGATACGTCGCATGTGCCAGTACGCTTTGCATCGTTTACCATTATCATGTTGGGAGAGATCATCGCGGTGACGGTGGGACAGGTGGCGGGGCAGGCGCTCCAATCGAGTTCGACGCTCGCTGTTTTTCTCTCATTTGGAATCGCCGCCTGCATCTGGTGGCTGTACTTCACCTTTCTAGATCTAGCGCCGGTGAGAGATTCTCTGAGTTCGGGCCAACCTTTTATCTACGTTCACCTTCCACTCGTCTGTGGCTTGCTTCTCCTCCGTATTGGGCTTGAGAAGGCCACCGTTGAGGCAAGGCACACGCTCTTAATGCTCAGCACGCGCTGGCTACTGATACTAGGAATGACGCTCTGGTCACTGGCTGGTCTGGTACTCAAGATGGTCGTCGTGCGCCGCCTGCCGAACTGGCGCATCTTCATTCGTCTGGGATTTCTGGCGGCAATCATCCTTTTATTTGGATTTGGAGGAGCTATTTTCTCCCCACTCCTCGTTCTCATACTCTTCTTGTGTATCATGCTGCTCTACAGTAGTCATGAAGGACTGTTGCTGATGCGAGAGGCGCAGAGAAAAGAGAGGGTGCGGGAAGAGGAAAGTGGTCAGCAAAGAAGTGGGGCTATTTAAAAGTTAGCATCCACACCCGCGTAGCGACAATCCCTTGTGGTTATCGGAAGTTCAGCAAGCCAGGCGCTTGGAGGAAGCCAACAACGACAACCGCAAGGGATTGTCGCTACGCGGGTGGCAGAGATCAGTTTAGAAACGACGTTTTGGTGTCGCGAGTATACTGAAAGTAGGGCACCTTTTCAATTGAATAGTGTTTGTAGGTTTCGGAACAGGTCGGTTTCACGGAGAAACGTGTTACCGCAAGACAGTTGATCCTGTTATGTCAAACAACTTCTAATGTAGAGCCAAAGGAAGTTGAGACGAGAGTGTATGCGATGAGAAGTGCATAGTGGTGGGAGGGGAATTCAATGCTTCCAAATGAGAATGGTGTGATTGTTATTCCAAACAGCAATTGTTTTCCGGGTAGGAATGGTTTCAAGCCAAGCTATGTCATCCTTCATGGAACGGCTGGCGGAGTATCCGCGCAAGCGATTGCTAACTTTTTCGCATCCACCCAGGGAGGGGGAAGTCCGGTGAGCAGTCATTACGTGATTGGGCAGGATGGAACAATTGTCCAGTGTGTGGCTGAAGAAGACGGGGCATGGGGCAATGGAGCGTTCTCGGCAGGGCATGATGCGTTCTGGGATGAATCCATTAATCCGAATTTGATCACCATTTCGATTGAACACTGTAAGCCCTCAAGCGATAACTCAGATGATCTTACTGATGCGCAGCGCGCGTCCAGTTTCAAACTGGTTCAAGGCATCTGCGACCGCTGGGGTATTCCAAAACAACAGGCCGATGCAAATGGAGGTATTACAGGTCATTTCTCGATTGATCCGATTAATCGTCGGAACTGTCCTGGTGTGTATCCGTGGAGTCAGTTGTGGAATGCGTTGAAGGGAGAGGAGAACACGGTGCTAGACTTAAATGACCCTCTTGTGAGCCGTTACTTCAAGGACGGTGGAAATGGGACGTGGAAGTGTACAAATGGTGTAGTGCTACTGGGCGCAAATCTCACATTCTATCGCTCAAATGGAGGACCTGCCCTCTTCGGTCTGCCGGTCTCAAACGAAATTTATCCGCCCGAATATCCCAACACAGCTATCGTGCCCTGTGAGCGCGCGCTGATCGTCTATGATCCGGGACGAAAGATCGATAGTGCTCCAATACCTGGCCCATGCTACCTGCTGCACATCGATTCTGGCGTCGGTCAACGCTTGCTTCTGCAAAAGGGCAACACGATTATACAAAAGCTGACCAGCACACTCACACAGATCAACTCTCTATCAAAGGTCTCGTAGGCAGCTTATTCATCGTCGTTATCGTTAAAGCGGTAGCCTACGCCGGAGATCGTTGTGAGGAAGCGTGGATGAGCGGGATCGGGCTCGATCTTGCGGCGTAGGTGACCGAATTAGAGCGTGTCGGACGCCCATTGCCTTTGCTTTCTTCTCTTTCTCTTCATTAAGGATGTTTTTACATTTTTCATAATTTTTGTGCAAAGCACAAAAATTATGAAAAATGTAAAAACATCCTTAAGAATTATTTCAGGTAGTGAAGCTTAAAAATGTAGAAAAAGTAAAATTATCCACGATGCAACGAGCGCCGAAGGCGCGAGAATATGGCGGTGATGGAGCTCGGACACTTTCTTAACGTTCTATTCGGCTGGCGTAGCACGTATGACCAGGACTCCACGCTCCTCATAGGGAGTGAGCATTTGTTTCTCAACTGAACTGCTCGTCACTAAATAGGTCAAGGAACTGAGCGGGCCAATTATATAGGGAGCAGCCGTTCCTAGTTTCGTTGCATCCACCACAGCCACAACCTCCACCGCCTGCTCTATCATTGCCCGCTTGACATACGCTTCCTCTACATCGGGCATACTGATACCAATTTGAGGATGAAGGCTACAGACACCAAGCAAGCATATATCGGCACGAATCTGCCGCAGCGCGTCTACCACAGGAACGCCGACCATCGCCTGCGCATCTTTCTTGAGTTTCCCTCCAAGAACATGCACTTCAACTTCTGGATGATGAATAAGGGCGGCGGCTACTGGCACGCTATTGGTCACGATGGTCGCGTGTAAAGTGATGGGTAGATGGGCAACTACCTCAAGGATGGTCGTTCCGCTATCCATGATGACCACCTGCCCATCGTGAATCAACCGGGCGGCCACCTCTGCCATTGCTCGTTTTGACGCATCCGTTTCTCGTATTCGCTGTTCGTAAGAGGAAGAGGGTGCACGAGGAAGAGCTCCTCCATGCACACGCTGAAGGACACCGGCCTCGGACAGATCGTTCAGATCACGTCGAATGGTATCCTCCGAGACGTTCAGGCGAGTAATTAAGTCAGCCGCCAGAACCTTGCCATCCCGGCGTAGCCGATCGATAATTGCTTGTTGCCGTTCCTCTTTCAGCATAACTTGCCTCCACCATGCATAAACGCGCAATTTTACCCTTGACTTTGCGTAGTTTTGCGTGTATGTTGGATATGTAGTGCAAGTTTACGCGGATTTTTAGCTTCTGTCAAGTGGTATCATCATAGGGAGCAATCATGTCTGAAGTTCAGAATTGGGCAGGTACAGCGGTGCCACAGCCCGCACGGATCGCCGTCGCGGTCCTTTTTTTTCTCAATGGAGTCGCCCTGGCTTCGTGGGCTGCGCGCATTCCCGCCATACAGAGCAAGCTTGCGCTCAGTCCGGGCGAACTCGGCGTTGCCCTGCTTGGTGTCGCTGCTGGTGCGCTTGTTGCCATGAATCTATCAGGTTATCTGGCCGCCCGCTTTGGAAGCAAATTTGTCACAACAATCGCTGCTCTATGTCTCTGTGTCACCCTTCCACTCTTAGCGCTTGCCTCCACACTTCCTATTCTGATCGTCGCCCTTGTGCTCTTTGGAGGTAGCAATGGAGCGATGGATGTGGCCATGAACACGCAAGGAGTCGCGGTTGAGAAGGGCTATCGTCGCCCGATTCTCAACTCTTTTCACGCCTTTTACAGCTTTGGTGCCTTAACCGGTGCTTTTGTTGGCGGACTGGTAGCCTCACGCGGAATTAGTCCCTGGCCGCACTTTCTGAGCATCGCAGTCCTCTGTGCAGTCCTGACGCTCTTCGCCTCGCGTTTCTTACTGCCTGCGCAGGCGGATGCGCATGGAAAAAGTACTGCTTTTGCCCGTCCCACGCGCGCGTTGCTCGCCCTGGGTCTTATTGCGTTCTGTGTCGTACTAGGAGAGGGTGCGATAGCCGACTGGAGCGCCATCTATCTCAATGGGACTTTGCGCACGGGCGCGGGACTCGCGGTGGCTGGGTATGCCGCCTTCTCTATCGTTATGGCGATCGGCCGAGGAGTGGGGGATCAACTCACCGCCCGCCTTGGCGCGAAGATGATGGTGCGGCTAGGAGGGCTTATCGCGGCGGCGGGCCTCACTCTCGCCCTACTTGTCACCTGGGTTCCGCTCGTCCTCGTCGGCTTTGGCATGGTCGGTGCCGGCTTCTCCGTCGTCTTCCCCATCACCCTCAGCGCCGCCGGTCGCACCACAAAGCAAGCATCGGGAACGGCGATCGCGGCCGTAGCTACCTGCGGCTACGTCGGTCTCCTCGCCGGCCCGCCCATCATCGGCTTTGCCGCCGACCTCGTAGGCTTACGCATCGCCCTCAGCTTCATCGTCATCCTCAGCCTCCTCGCTACCCTCTTTGCTTACGCGGTGGGCAACGACAAGCATCCTGATAGAGATCAAGCAGTCGAAACTGTGGATTCCGCTGTTCGAAGCAGAGAGCTCTCGCTTTAAACACGTTTTCCTCTCTGTGCTTTAGACTCTCCCAACTCCATGGACACGCCTTCGGCGTGCCCTGCTTCTTAGGGGTGTTTTTACATTTTTCATACTTTTTTGTGCTCTGCACAAAAAAGTATGAAAAATGTAAAAACACCCCTAGCTTATACCTCGCCAGTCAGCACAGGCTCTCCCTCTTCCAGGGCTTCGATAGACTCCTGAGACTCTTCCTCGCCGTAAATGTATTGCTTGCCGCGCAGCAGGGAGACTACACCGGCGACGAGACAGAGCGCGGCTGAGATGTAGAAGGCTGCATGCAGACCAATCATGAACGGAGTTGAGATCAGGTTCGGGAAGTAGGTTTTACCCAATAGGGTGGCCTGACTGGCGGCCGGCAATTGATGCAAAGCCGCGGCTGGGATCAGGGTCGCCATTGGATTGTAGCCCAGGAACGCGCCGAAGAGTGCTGCAATGGGCGGCAAATGCGCGATCTGGTTCGCCAGATCAGGTCTCAAACCGGCCTGCGTTAAGCCCACGAAGAGCGAGGTGGGCAGGGCAGCGGCCAGGCCGAGCGTGACGATTGTAAAGAAGGCGGTCATACTGATTACCGCCGAGGCATTTGTCGCTGTGGAGTTCATGCCAGCCGCCGTGCCACGCTGCTGCGGTGGGACACTGTTCATTAGGGATGTTGTGTTTGGCACTGAGAACAGCCCTTGAGAGAGGCCCATCAGTGCCAGCAGGAGCGCGAACCAGATGTATTGGAAGTTAGCAGGCAGGAAGGTCAGCAGAATAAAGCCGAGCACTTGCAAGAACAGGCCAAGCGTCGCCAGCACTTTAGAGCCGATACGATCGGCCAGCCAGCCGCTAAAGGGTCCGACTACAATCATACCCGCCATCATTGGCAACATATAGATGCCTGCCCACAGAGGAGTGTCCTCGAAACTATATCCATGAAGTGGCAGCCAGACGCCCTGTAGCCAGATGATCAACATAAACTGTAGACCACCACGCGATAGACTGGAGAGAAAGTTACAGATGTTCCCGACAGAGAAGGCACGGATGCGGAACAGCGACAGGTGAAACATCGGGTTAGCGACATGCATCTCGATGTAAACAAAGGTCGCTAGCAATGCGAGACCTAACACCACCGCCCCAAGTACAAAAGGATTGCCCCAGCCGGTCGCTGCATGTCCATATGGTTCAATACCGTAGGTAAGGCCCAGCAAAAGAATGATCAGGCCAAAGAAGAATGTGATATTTCCCAGCCAATCGATGCTCTGATGAGGATTAGGTTCCGACAACTCGCGCAGCTTCAAGTAGGCCCAGACCGTCCCGAAGAGACCGAACGGCACGCTTACCAGGAAGACGAAGCGCCAGTTGATCGCCGCCAGCAAGCCACCTAGAATCAGGCCCAGGATAGAGCCAACGATAGCGGCCACTTGGTTAATACCCATCGCCATCCCACGTTCGTGAGGCGGAAAGGCATCGATAAGAATCGCCGTACTATTTGCGAAAAGGAAACTACCGCCGATCGCCTGCACCACACGGAAGAGAATCATCTCCAGTGCCACAGTATTTCCCGAACCCGGCGTCAGGAAGAGCAATATACTTCCAATGGTAAAGATCGCAAAACCCAGATTATACATCCGCACACGCCCAAACATATCCGAGATACGCCCAAATGTGACCAACAACGTTGCAGTCACCACCATATAGCCCAGCAACATCCAGAGCAGATAGTTGGTTTCACTTGGATCGAGCGGATTCACGCCAATGCCATTAAAGATACTGGGCAGAGAGATGAGAACGATATTTGTGTTAATCGTCGCCATCAACATACCTAGCGTTGTGTTTGACAGCGCCACCCACTTATAGCGCGGTCCAACAGCCTGCGCCCCACTAATTTGTGCCATGCTCTTACTCCATAGAACCTTTGCAACAGATACCGGGCCCGATCGGCCCAAATGAGAACAAACAAGACTAGAAGTGTGCAGATGTCTGCATATTTCTAGTCAAAGACGTGTACAGTACTTGTTAGTAACTTACACACCAGAGGAGCTCAAGGGAGAAGGAGTGGAATAATCTCTATTCTTGTGTGCATGCTCGACGACGCCCTGCAAGTATATCTGAAGCATCTCATCAACAGAGCTATCATCGTTGTGCAACAATGGGTCCTTCACACTCTGAGCACGTATCAGGCCAACGAAGGCCCTGAGCATAGCTGAAGTCGTGATCCGTCGTTGGAATTCACCCGTAGCTTTTCCTTGCTCAATAAGAGTAGTCAATGCGCTCGAAAATACGTGGCTACTCTCTAAAATTGCATCCTGTCGAGAGAAACGCGCCTTTTGTGCCTCCGGACTATCGCCCATCGCGAACGCGATCTCAGCACGCCGAAGGAAGAAATCGCTGGAAACCAGAAAGTGGAACACTCGCGTCAGCCGCTCCGTAGCACTATCCTCGGTAGCGCAGATAGCCTGCACCCCCTCCACAATCTTGCGAAAACTATTATCAAGAATCGCCGCCACCATCAAATCCTCTTTCCCTGAAAAATGCGAATAAATCGTCGCCGTTCCAATCCCAACCCGGGCAGCAATCTCATCCATCGAAGTATCGCGATAGCCTTTTTCCGCAAACACCTGTTCAGCCGCTTGCAGAATCAGCTCAAGGCGCTCCTGGCGTTGTCTCTCACGAAGGGAGCGATGCACTCCCCCTATGCTCATAAATCCGTCCCTTTTTTAACTGGAAAAGTGTGAACAGTCATCGTCCACCGAACCATTATTATTGTATGACCTACAAGTCAAAGTATAATCTGTATCTGAAGCTTTGTCAAGTGCGCTTAATTCATAAAGAAAAATAAACCTCCATCGCTTGCACTGCAAGCGATGGAGGTTTATTTTTCTTTATGAATTAAGTATGAGAGACTTGTTTGGCCTGTTGCACGGTATTGCGTAGCTGGTTGAAGTGTGTTTGTCCGTGGAAGATGCCTAGCATGTACATGGCGATGGCATTCAATGGGCCGAAGGCGGGGACGCGGATGATCGTTACGTCCAGGTGAGGAGCGTCGGGCCAGGCATCCAGGAAGGCATGACACATGCGCTGGCTCTCTTTGAGGCGGGCCTGAAGCTGTGCCGCCGTCTGTATGCTTTCCCAGGGTGTCTCGTAGCGCAATCGCCCCTCGACGGTAACGCCGCGAGCAAGCATAGCTGCGACTGCGGCCGATTCTTCGATAGTTGCGGTAAGATGTACGATTATGTGACTCATCGGCCAGCCCAGCCCGTTTGCTTCCTGCGTCTCTGGGTCCTGGGGCAAGAACGTGACATCAGCATCAGTCGTGCCGGCTATAATAGATTGAATGGTGTTGAAGAACTCATCGGTCTGGGCACGCAGGTCGCTATACTTTACATCTTTGACTACATCCGCAAAGGTAATCTTGCCTTCACGCAGAGCAGTAAAATCGAAATTCAACATGCAAACTCCTGATAATAGACGCGGAGCGTCTTGACTACAAATATGTGGATAAATAACAAGTGTGTTCTAGTGCAGAACACACTCCCTTTATACCATATGTAAAAGACCTGAAGCTGCCATCAGGCATAGGAAATGGCTCTACCCGCATGATCTATGTTGAAGGAGAGCAATACTTGCTGTTATTTCTTAGAAAGGACGCAGTAGTCGGCCCTAATGTGATCAACGGTTACGACGGCGGGTTGTGCTTACCCGGCGCTCTCCAGAGAGGACGGGCGCGAAGATTACACGACCCAGCGAGACGATACCCCAGGCGATCAGTGCATAGATGAGCATGGCGATGAGCGTAGAGATTTCGAAGACGCTGCCAATACGCGGGCTGATAGTTTGGTCGTTGAAGATACCATTAAAGGGTCCGACAAAGAAATGGCTTACGTTATAGAGTAGCGTGATAAAGCCATTGTCCATGTTGGCCCCAAGCAGGCGGAAAATGAACCGTAGTCCCAGGATGATTTCCAGGACGCCCAGGAGAAAGTAGGTGACGGTCGCGATCCAGTAGCGTGTATTGGCCCGGCTCTGGTTTTTGTCCTCGTACACCTCTGAGCTGTTCTCTACATAGTTGCCTGCGGGATCGACGTATCTTTGGCGCTGCCGCTGGGCGTATGCGCCGTTGGCATTCTCCGATTGAATAGTCGCTCCATAGGGATCGTAATCCGCATTCTGATTCACAGGAGGTTGTTGATAGCCTCGCTCTCGTGGATCGGGTTCATAAGGTTGATTATAGCTCATACTCGCATGCCTCCAGAACAGATTGAACGAATCTTTTATATATCAATAGAACACTCTTCAAGATGACGAAATACTAGACCTATACTTTAAGCACGTTAGAGCGAGCAAAACGGTTTTGAATAGACATGTCTCGCTAAAAAGTTGAATGTCACTTCGCTTTGCTGGTCGGAGTAGGCGGAGGCGGCAGCAAGGGCAAGGCGAAGCCCCAATCCAACAACATGCGCGCATCGGTAACGCGCTCATCAGCCGTCTTTGCATTCAGGATCACGCCCATCAGATGATGTCCCGCGTTGCTTGCCGCAAAGACCAGGCAGTAGCCGGCCTCCTGTGTAAAGCCAGTCTTCACGCCGCGCGCACCAGGATAGAGGCCCAGCAGCAGATCCGTCGTCTCCCATACATAGTGATGATGGTCGGGATTAGCCAGCAGCTCGAATTTTTGAAGCTGCACAATCTGGGCGAAACGCTCGTTTTGCAGCGCATAGCGCGTAAGTTGCGCCAGGTCGGCCGCACTAGTAGAGTTGAAATCAGGTTTTCCATCCGGCAACTTATAAGTCAGGCCATCAGCATTAGTATAATGTGTCTGCTTTAAGTGTAATCTATAGGCATAATCGTTCATAAGCTTCACAAAATCTGCCTGCGTCCCGCTGATAGCTCCAGCGATGGCCATTGCGGCATCATCTCCAGAAGGAAGAAGCAGTGCATAGATCAGATCGACCATCCGAATTTTATCGCCGACCACCAACTGTGCATTGCTACCATTATTATTCTTTGCCTCATCGATATCGCTCTGCTTGATCGTTACAATCTGATTGGGGTCGCCCCTTTCAAGTGCAATAATGGCCGTCATAATCTTCGTCGTGCTCGCCATAGGTAAGCTCTGCTCCCCGTTCACATCAGCCAGCATCCGATTTGTATCGGCATCCAACAAGTAAGCCGCCTTTGCGCTAAACGTCGGCGGCGTGCCCCTCGCGGTCAAGATAGGATGCGGAGTAGGTGTTGGAGGCGGAGAGATATAATTTTGAACCCCCGATCCCAGCGGAGTAAAGAGTAGCGCGGGCACAAGCAAGAGGGCCTCGATTGCCAGAATGATAAAAACAATAGCAATAATATAACGCTTCTTCATAAAAACCGTGTATCCTTCAGATTTGAATGCTAGCAGGCGGAAAAGAAATTATTTGTTCATCTCACTAGAGATATGAGAAGAACATGTCTAAAAATGAAACAATGTGACATCATTAACTATAACGCTAGAGCACAGCAAAAATAGCAAGAGAAGGACCACTATTCATGACAGAGCAAGTCTCACGACACGAAGTTGCAAACGATCATCCGCGACCTGGAATAGACGATCGCGTCGAGTGGCAAGCATACTGGCAAGCGCAGGGACAACCCTGGCGTAGAGAGCCAGAGATTGATAAAAAGCGGCAAAAGCAACTGGACCGAATGCGTGCAATTGAGCCACAGATCGAGCAGAACGTCTATCCATTTGCAGGCGAAAAATTAACTCGCGCAGATGTAGAGTGGCTGCTGGCAACTCACGAGCAGGGGCGAGGTCCCATTGATTGGAGTGATGTTCAACAACGCCAACGAAAAGGGCCCGACTTGCGCGGAGCGGATCTAAGCGGATTGAACTTGCGGTATCTACCGCTTGCCCGTTTGCAAGCAGGAATCTACTGGTATGATAGCGAACAGAGCTTGACGCCGGAGCATATGCGCCTGGGTGCTGCCAATATGCAGGGCGTGGACCTGCGCGAGGCGCATCTAGAGGGAGCATCGCTGGGACATGTCAATCTGCGGCTCGCTGTACTCTATTTTGCCAAACTTGAAGAGGCCGACTTGAGAGATGCCTACTTGCAGGAATCCCCTATGTACAGCACAAATCTGGAGAATGCAAACCTCATAGGAGCCCACCTGGAGGGCGCTTATCTGTTTCGTGCACAACTTAACGGAGCTAATCTGCAAGAGGTGTTCTTTGATCCCTCAACCGACCTGCGTGGAGCGGTACTGGGTGAGAAGAAACACCGCTTTATTTCTCTAGCGGGCGTGCACTGGGGTGAAGTGGACCTCTCGGTCATTAACTGGTCACAGGTAGGCTATCTCGGTGATGAAGAGCTAGCCCGGCAACCCAAAAATGCAGATGGAATAATGAAAGATGCGGAAACGAGACTGCAAGAATATCGGGCCGCCGTCCGCGCCAACCGGCAAGTTGCAGTCGCCCTGCGTGAGCAAGGTATGAATGAAGAGGCCATGCCCTTCGCCTACCGCGCCCAGACGCTACAACGCAGCGTTTACTGGCGAGAGCGGCAGATTGGACGCTACCTCTTCTCACTATTTCTAGACGCGCTGGCCGGTTATGGCTACAAGCCGACGCGCTGCTTCATCGCCTACGCCTGCGTCATCCTCGCCTTCGCCACAGCCTATTATCTACTTGGACCAGCCTCACATATACAACTCTCACTAATAGAGGCTGTCGTCTTCAGCATGATTTCATTTCACGGTCGAGGCTTCGCACCCAGCATTAGCGTCGGTATAAGCAGTTCTATTGCGATTCTAACCGCCGTAGAGGCCCTGGTTGGCATCATCATCGAATTGACACTGATCGCCACACTCACACAGCGCCTGTTTAGCAGATAAAATGGGAGTTGAAAATAGAAATATATGGATGTATTAGATACGCCAAATTTATCCCGCCTACATAAGAAATCGAAGAGGTAATAGGATACGTTCGCTTAACTTGGTGTACCAGGAGCGTTTGTGCCATTCTTCGGGATTTAGCTCAGAAATGTCTGCGGTATCATGGGCGAAGAGCGACTCCATTTGCTGGGCAAACGTATCGCTATAGATCTCAACGTTGATCTCGTAGTTACCGATCGAGCTCAGGCGGTCCATGTTCGCCGTCCCGACCGTAGACCATTGGCCGTCAATCGTACAGGTTTTCGCGTGCAGCATGGCGTGACGATAGCCTATGACGCGGATACCAGCATCCAGACATTCGCTAAAATAGGCGTGAGAGATCCAGTCGGTGACAATATGATTGGAGGCCCAGGGAACCAGAATCCGAACATTGACGCCACGTTGAGCTGCCGCCTTCAACGCATCAAGTAAAACGTGATCGGGCACGAAATAAGCACTTGTAAGCAGAATAGAAGATTCTGCCCGATTGATCGCCTCGATATACATATCGCGGATCGGGAAGGTCAGGTGCAGCGCATCATTACCATGCAGCGTGATCAGAGGATCAAACGTGCGGCGATAGTAGCGGGTGATACAGTCATCTTTGGGACAGAAGCGATTCCAGAAATCGATAAACGAGCGTGCTAGTGCTGCCGCAGCGGGACCACGAATGCGCAAGTGAGTATCGCGCCACGAGGTTGCATAGAGGCTACCAATATTATAACCGCCAATGAAGCCAATCTCGCCATCTACGGCTAGTAGCTTGCGATGGTCCAGTGAATAGTGGCGCAGATCAATGATATGCAAGGGTGAGCACATGGCCTGGTACTGCACCACACGAATGCGTTTATCGAACGAGCGCTTAAACTCAGCGGGTACAACTAGATTGCCAAAGCTATCGAAGATAACGTAGACGTCTACGCCTTCCGCTGCCTTCCGTGCCAGGTGAGCCTTAAATTCCCAGCCTATCTCATCATCCTTCCAAATATAAGACTCCAGATAGACGCTCTCGCGCGCATTATCGATCGCCTCAAACATCGCATCATAGAGATCTCTACCATAGCTATAGAGCTGCAAGCGATTCGCGCCCACCTCGACCTCATTGAGATCCATATGTGGAAAACTCTGTTCGTGCCTGTGGCGGTTGCGTAGAGAAGCGATCAGCAACAGAATCGCCGCCGTAAAAATCTGTAGCGAAAGAATTGCCCCGAAGAGAAGACGAGCAGTAGAGACAAGCGAGAAACGACCTTTGCGCCTTACTTCTAGCTTTCGTGTTTCGAAAATTGTTCTGTTACGATCAGTCTTTATACTCACAAACAACCACCAACGAATAAGGACGATTCATTAAGAGTAGGTCTATTATAGCACGATATGGAACATATTATGAATGGTAGCAAAAAAAGTACCGACAAAGGTCCTCCGCGTAGGTTGTGAAGAGAATGCTTTACAGGATGCGCTGGATGGGCCAGACCAGGACATCCTGGCGCAGAGAATAGTGGAGAAGCGGCTTGGTGTCGGGCAGGTGAATACCATGTGAGAGGGCCATCGTGTCGCGCTCAGTCTCTACCTCTGCAACTTGTAAGGGCCAGAGCGCATGGTGGATATCGCATTTGTACAGCGCACTACCCGCCACCGTGTAAAGGCAGTAACGCTCAGTGAGCCAGGCTTCAATCGATTGTAAGTGCGATTGAACGACGGGGGCGATGGGGCGATAGCGGGCGATGTAGTCGGCATGAGGAGCGCCCTTATGTGTGCGGTGGCTAGTATAATGTATAGTATCATCGACAAGCTTCGAGCTCATTTGTGCATTGAAGTAGGGCAGATGGAAGATCGTGCGCGCTATAGTCACCGCAACAGGATTGCCCGCGTCCAGGCTAAAAAAGTAGACACCAGCTATCCCATCGCGCTTCACATACGTCCTTACATTTAATTCAGGAAATGCCGATAGATTAGACACAGTTGGCAGTCCATGCGGTCGCACACCGCTCATGCGAAATGGTACGATCCCTATCCACGCCTTCCCCTCGAACGTATCGATTTCTAGTGTATCGGGAATAAGAGGCCGTAAGATTTCTGGTGCAAGGGGCCAGTGTGCAAAAAGCAGTTCATGCCAGATCTGAAGCATAATCCACGGACCCTTCGGCAATGGATACGGCCTGTGCTCAACCGCTTGCAAAACTTCCGCAATTTTCAAATCTTATACTCCTCCGCTCCAAATTCTTATACATATATCTGATAAGTACATCATCTACTATATATTGTAAGGACGAGTGCTGCTACAACTTCGAGTAATAGTGAGAAATCTTAGAGAGTGCCGGAACTCCATCACGATGGGCATCTCTCCGCGCCCTCGCATGCACATGCCTTCGGCGTGCCTCCTTCTTTTTCATTCATTTGCTTTTTCTGCATACGTCGGGCGGAGCCCGACGTATGCAGAAAAAGCAAATGAATGAAAAAGAAGTGTATCGAGCAGCGAAGCTGCGTGAACT
>JAABUQ010002553.1_pt1 | contig 35710 bp, 35 predicted proteins | sample 5560001 | NCBI WGS metagenome assembly JAABUQ01 (sample SAMN10711888, study PRJNA513371) | rock metagenome | isolation source: Antarctica rocks | place: Antarctica: Victoria Land, Finger Mt nord | collected 2015-12-18
CCGGTTGGTCAACGCCGACGCCCGTCACCACGCGGCGACGGTGGGTCCCGCCGACGTGGTCTTCGCCGACCCGCCCTATGCCTTCGAAGCATGGCCCGCCCTTCTTGGTGCGCTGGCGGGCGGAGGCTTCGAGGGCTTGGCCGTGCTCGAGAGTGGCGCCGAGGTTGAGCTTGCCGAGAACTGGGATGCCATCAGGGCCAAGCGCTACGGCAGTACCGTGGTCACCATCGCTCGACCCCCCTCACCTGGCCCCAGCCCCCAGGCGCTCAGCCCCGACGACCTCGCTGACGACGTGACGCCGAAGCGAGGCCGCCGGGCATCGACGAGGGGTGCCCGGTGAAACGGGCGCTGTTCCCAGGCTCGTTCGATCCGTTCCACAACGGTCATCTCGAGATCGTGGAGGCCGCCGCCAGGCTTTTTGACCATGTGGTGGTAGCACCCATGCGCAATCCCCAGAAGGGCAAGCCCCTGTTCGATCTCGAGGAGCGCCAGGCCATGATCGCCGAGTCGGTGTCGCACCTGGGAAACGTCAGCCTCGACTCGTTCTCGTCGTTGGTGGTGGATCTGGCCACCAGCCTCGAGGTTGACGTGATTGTCAAAGGCCTACGGGTGGCCTCGGATGCCGAGTCGGAGCTGATGCAAGCCCAGATGAACAAGGCCGCGGCGGGAATGGAGACGCTGTTCATCCCCTGCTCGTCGGCCTACTCGTTCATTGCCTCCAAGTACGTTCGAGAGTTCGCCCGCTATGGGGGAGCGGATCGGATCGGCACCATGGTGCCCGAGCCGGTGTTCACCAAGATGAAAGAGAGGTTCGGCTCGTGACCAGCGCGGAACCCCCTCCGGGGCCCGATGCCGAGGCTCTGACCCGGCGGGTCTTCGAGATCGTCGACGGGACCCGCGCCCTGCCCCTGTCGTCGTCGGTGCGCCTGGACAACAAAGACGAGGTCCTCGAGCTGCTCGACGAGGCCATCAATCGCCTTCCCGAGGAGGTCAAGGCGGCTCGTTGGATGCTCAAGGAGCGCGACGAGTTCCTTCAGAAGATGCACCGGGAGGGCGACGAGATCCTCGACGCCGCCCGCCGCCAGGCCGAGCTGATGGTGGAGCGCACAGAGATCGTCCGAGAGGCCAAGAGCACCGCTCGGCGCACGGTGGAAGAGGCCCGGGAAGAGGCCCGCCGCCTCCGCCTCGAGGCCGAGGACTACTGCGATACCAAGCTGGCGTCGTTCGAGATCGTCCTCGAGCGCACCATCAAGACCGTCGCCGCCGGCCGCCAGAAGCTGCAGCTGATCCCCTCCACCGTCTTCGATGCCGAAGGCCGGCCGATCGCTGGCGTGGAACCGGGCGACGACACCCTCGGCGGGGAGGACGCCTTCTTCGACCAGGATCGGTCGTAGCCCGGTGACGGATCCCTGGCGGGTCCCGGTGCGCGCCCTTCGCCGGACGGTGGGCTCGACGCATCCTGAGCACCGACGGGCACCGCTCGGGCTCCTGTCGGTCGGCGACTCGGTGGTGGCGGCCGACTCGCCGGTGGACTGCGCCGTCGTTCTAGCCGCCATCGACGGCGGGGTGGAGGTCAGTGGACGGATCGTGGCCCCTTATGCCGGCGTCTGCCGGCGCTGCAGTCAGCCGGTCACCGGCGAGGTGGTCGCCCAGATCCGGGAGGTCTACCGGGCCCGAACGGAGCGTGAGCGCGAGCAGGCCGACGACGAGACCTACGAGTTGGGCGTGGACTACCTCGATCTGGCGCTGGCGGCGCGCGACGCGATCCTGCTCGACCTGCCCGTGGCCCCCCTCTGCCGGCGGGAGTGCCGGGGGCTCTGCGATCGCTGTGGGGCGGACCGAAACCTGGAGCACTGTGCGTGCTCGACGGCCGCGTTCGATGATCGGTGGGCGGCGCTCGACGCCCTCCGGGAACCCCCCGGTGCGCCAACGGGGTCGCCGAGGTCGTAGAGTGACGAGGTTCGCCGATGAGGGCGGGCCTGCGCCGAAGCACACCTACCGCCCCATCCCGCCCGGCGCCCGATCCTTCGATCAGGGCGCGGGTCGATCCCGAAGAGAGAGCATCGTTTACGGTGGCCGTCCCCAAGAAGAAGACCTCGAAAGCCAAGAGCCGGTCCCGCCGGGCCAGCGCTTGGACCCTGTCGGTGCCGCCCCGCAGCCTCTGCCCCCAGTGCCATCAGGCCAAGCTGCCCCACGTGGTGTGCCCCTCCTGTGGATGGTACAAGGGCCGCCAAGCGATCGAGGTTTGACCGGGGAGGTGCCGAAGCCCACCGACGCCCCCGTGGCCGTCGATGCCATGGGGGGCGACCGGGGGCCGGAGGAGATCGTCGCCGGCGCCCGCCAGGCGGCCGAGCAGGGCATCGCAGTCGTGCTTGTCGGCAATCCCGACACCTTCGACGCGGCCGGTCTCGACGTCATTCCGGCGGGTGAGGTCATCGGCATGCATGACGACGCGGCGCGCGGCGTGCGGACCAAGAAGGACTCCTCGCTGGTGCGGGCGGCCGAGGCCGTGCGAGACGGGCGGGCGTCAGCCATGGTCTCCGCCGGCAACACGGGGGCAGCCATGACCTCGGCGCTGTTTCGGATGGGACGGCTGGAGGGCGTGGGCCGCCCGGCCATTGCCACACCCATCCCGGTGCCCGGCACCACACCCACCGTGGTGCTCGATGCCGGCGCAAACGCCGAGTGCTCGGCCGCCTGGCTCGTGCAGTTCGCCCAGATGGGCTCGACGTTCGCCCACCAACGCTACGGCATCGAGCGCCCCCGGGTCGGGCTCCTGTCGATCGGTGAGGAAGCGACGAAGGGGAACTCCCTCGTCAAGGAGACCCACGCCCTCCTCTTTGGGGGGGCGGGCGGTGCCGCGGTGAACTTCGTGGGCAATGTCGAGGGCCGCGACATCATGACCGCCGATGTCGACGTGGTGGTCACCGACGGCTTCACCGGCAATGTGGTCCTCAAGACCCTGGAGGGGTCGCTGCGCTTTGCCATGACCGCCGTTATGGCCGCGCTGAGCGGAAGCGAGGAGGTGAGGGCGGCAGGCCGGGTGGTCCTCCCCGCCCTGGCCGCCCTGGCCGGCGAGCTCGATGCCGACACCCACGGCGGGGCGGTGCTGCTCGGGATCGACGGGGTGTGCGTCATCAGCCACGGTTCGTCGTCGGCCACCGCCATCGTCAACGCCATCAAGGTGGCCAGGACGGCGAGCGACGATGGCCTGGTCTCCCAGATCCAGGCTGCGATCAGACTCGAAGCCGTCTGAGGCTCTTCCGAACGTCACCCAGGCGAGCGATCACGGGTAGATTTTTCTGGTCGGGCCCGTCCCAGGGAGTGCCTGACGTCAACGAGCTAAGCCAGGAGAGACCCAGTGCCCGCCGAGACCCATGTCGAAGGTTCCCCACTTGACCGCCAGGCGGTCGTGGAACTGGTCAAGGGATGCCTGGGCGACATCTTGGAGATCAGTCCCGAGACCATCACCGAGGGGTCCTCCTTTGGCGACGATCTGGGGGCTGACTCCCTGGCGCTCATCGAGCTGGTCGAGGCTCTGGAAGAGGAGCTGGGAGAGCGTAGCGTGGGGTTCCGTATCGACGACGAGGACCTCGAGGATCTCAAGACCGTCCGCGATGCGGTGGACTACGTCGTGGCCAAGCTCGAAGCCGCCTGAGGAGGTCGGTCCGCCTGCAGCCCCCGGTCGACGTCCGAAGCCGGATTCGAGAGCTGGCCTCCCGTCTCGGTTGGGATATCGCCAACGAGGATCTGGCCGTGCAGTCCCTGGCGCACCGATCGTGGTGCGCCGAGCACCAAGGGACCGAATCCAACGAACGCCTGGAGTTTCTCGGCGACTCGGTCCTGGGGTTGGTCGTCACCCAGTACCTCTTCAGAGCCTATCCCGATCTTCCGGAAGGCGAGTTGGCCAAGGTCCGCTCCTCGGTGGTCAACTCCTCGACGCTGGCCGGCGTGGCCGTCGAGCTGCGCCTGGGCGAGGCGCTCCTGCTCGGCAACGGTGAGCATTCCTCGGGGGGGCGGGAGAAGCCATCAATCCTGGCCGACGCCGTGGAGGCCGTGATCGCCGCGGTCTACATCGACCGAGGCTGGAATGATGCCGCCCGCGTGGTGATGGCCCTGCTCGGGGATCGCATCGCCGAGGCGGCCATCGGGCCCGGTGGCCAGGACTACAAGACGCGGCTTCAGGAGCTTTGCGCCCGCCGCTTCGAGCATCTGCCGCTCTACACCGTCATCGACGCCGGGCCCGATCACGCCAAGACCTTCGATGCCGTGGTCTACGTGGCCCACCAACCCCGGGGTCGGGGCCACGGCCGATCCAAGAAGCAGGCCGAACAGGCGGCGGCGCGCGCCGCATGGCTGGAGTTGGTCGATGTCGGCGACGATGACGCCGATCGTCCGGCCTGACCAGGCCGGCGCGCCCCTCGAGATGCCTGAGCTTCCCGAGGTTGAGACGGTCCGAGGCGACCTGGAACAGGCGTTTGTGGGTCGCAAGATCGTCGGCGCCCGGGCCGCCGGGATCCATCGGCTGCGCCGCCATAGCCCCGCCGCCGAGCTGATCGAGGCGGTCGTGGGCCGCCACCTGGTGAGGATTCGCCGGAAGGGCAAGTACCTGGTGGCCGATCTCGACGGCGGTGTGGCCGTGGTGGTCCATCTGGGCATGAGCGGCCAGCTGCGCCAGGCCGAGCCCGATGACCCGCTCGCCGCCCACACCCATGTGGTCATCGACTGGAACGATGGCCGTCAGCTGCGGCTCGTGGACCCTCGTACCTTCGGTGAACTCTTCGTGGCCACCCCCGGCCCCGGGGGACGGATCACCGAGCTCGCTCACCTGGGCGCCGATGCCCTGCACACCGCTCTCACCGCCAAGCAGGTCGCGGCCCTGCTGGCCACCCGCCGGATCCGGCTCAAGGCGCTGCTCATGGATCAGCGGTTCCTGGCCGGCATTGGAAACCTCTATGCCGATGAGATCTTGTGGGCGGCCCGGCTCTCCAGTACCTGCCGAGCCTGCGACCTGACAGCGGCGGAGGTCGGGAGGCTGTGGCGGGCCCGCCGCCGGGTCCTCCTGGCCGCCATCGAGCATCGGGGGTCGTCGCTGGCCGATGCCCAGTACCGGGATCTGGCCGGCGCCGTGGGGGGCTATCAGCTCTTCCACCAGGCCTACGGGCGCGAGGGCCATCCCTGTCGGCGGTGCCGGACGCCCATCATCCGGCTCAAAGCCGCCGGCCGAAGCGGCTTCTCCTGTCCGCGTTGCCAGGTCGGGTGACGATGGCCGGTCGACGATGCTTCGTCGTCTAGGTTGACGGTCGCGTGTTCTTGAAGTCATTGACCCTCAAGGGGTTCAAGTCCTTCGCTGAGCCCACCACCTTGGAGTTCGAGCCCGGGGTGACGGTGGTCGTCGGGCCGAACGGCAGCGGGAAATCCAACGTGGTGGATGCCGTGGCCTGGGTGCTCGGGGCCCAGAGCCCCAAGACCGTTCGCTCCGCCAAGATGGAAGACGTCATCTTTGCCGGTACCCCGAAGCGGCCGGCGCTTGGTCGTGCCGAAGTCGAGCTCACCATCGACAACTCCGCGGGACTGTTGCCCATCGAGTTCTCCGAGGTGACGGTCAGCCGGACGCTGTATCGCAGCGGTGAGTCCGACTACGCCATCAACCGGGTGCCCTGCCGGCTTCTCGACGTCGTCGAGCTGCTCTCCGACACCGGCGTCGGGCGCCAGCAGCACGTGATCGTCTCCCAGGGAAACCTCGATGCCGTCCTCAGCTCGAGGCCCGAGGATCGTCGGCTGGTCATCGAGGAGGCAGCCGGCATCTTGAAGTTTCGGCGCCGCAAGGAGAAGTCCGAACGCCGGCTGGAGTCGACCGAGGCCAGTTTGGTGCGGCTCCACGACCTGCTCCGTGAGGTCCGCCGCCAGCTTCGCCCCTTGGAGAAGCAGGCGGACGCAGCCCGCCGTCACGGAGCGGTGGCCGGCGAGCTCGAGGCCCTCCGCCGGTACCTGGCCGGCCGGGAGCTGGCTACCATCGAGGGCCGGTTGGCCGGCGCGGCGCGCTCCCGGGCCGACCTGAACCGAGCCGAGGTCGAGGTGCGGGGCCGCCTGTACGGGTTGGACAGCAGCGTGGATGCGGCGGAGCTGAAGCTGATCGCCGCCGCCGACACCCAGCGACGGGCCGATCTGGCGGAGGGTCTGTCGCGCGCCGAAGGCCTCCGCGCTCGGGCCCAGGGTTTGCGGGCCGTGCTGGCCGAGCGGGACCGCTCGCTTCGCCGGGACCTCGAGACGGTCGCCGACACCGGTGTGGTGGCCAGCTTGGAGGCGGAGGCGGCGTCGTTGCAGGCCCAGCAGAGCGATACCGACCTCCAGGCGGCCGCGCAGCTTCCGGCCGAAGCGGAGGTATCGGCCGCGGAGGCTGAGCTGGAGGCGGAACGCCAAGAGGTGAGCAGGCTGAGGGGGGTCAGCGACTCGACCGGGGACTCCGACTCCTCGGGTGGCCTGCGAGCCGAGCTGGCGGCACTACGCACGGCCGTCGAGCGTTCCACGGCCGAAGCCCAGCGCATTGATGGGCAGGTGTCGGCCACCGGCCAACGGGTCAACTGCCTGGCTGCTGAGGTGGTCCGCCTCCGGGAGGTCAAGGCCGACGCCGAAGCGGCCCGAGAGCCCCACCGCGACGCGGCGGCGGCGGCCGCCGCCCGTCTCGACGACGCCGAGGCCGTCCTGGTCTGGGCCGAGCGCGAAGCCCGGCGCAGCGAGGCCACCTCGCACCGGTGGGCGGCGCGCTCCGAAGCGCTGGCCCAGGCGCTCGACGAGGCCCGGGCCCGGGCCGGAGCCGAGAGGCTGGCCGGGGTGCGCGGGGTGGTGGGCACACTTCTCGAGCTGGTTGATGTCGACGCCGGCTACGAAACCGCGTTTGAGGCGGCGGCCGGCGAGGTGTTGGCCGCAGTGGTCGTCGACAGCGACGGGGCGGCGCGTCTCAGCCTCGATCACCTCAGTCGCCAGGGGGGCGGCGGTGCCGTCATCGCCCTCCCCGATCCGGCCGGGCCGGGGTTTCGGCCGCAGGTCTCCCTCCCCGCCGGCGGCCTTCCCGGAGCCACTATGCTGCGCGGCCGGGTCCGTGCTCATCGGCCGGGAGTGACCGGGTTGCTCGACGCCGTCCTGGCCAACACCGTCGTAGTGGACGGGGGTTGGCAGGCCGCACTGGATCTGGCCGCCATCTACCCCGACGCGGTGGTGGTCACCGCCGAGGGCGACCGCTTTGCCAGCGGCGTATGGCGCATCGGTGCCTCCCTCAGTGGGGCCACGGGAGCGGCCCTGGAAGAGGCCCTGGGCGCGCTCAGGGCGGCAACGGCGGGTAACGCCACCGCCGCCGAGGCCCTGCGGGCCGCCAAGGCTGATGTTGAGGTTGCCCGCCGGACGGGCAACGAGACCCGCCACGCAGCGGAGGCCAACGCCGGTGCGCTGCGCCTGGCCGGTGAGTCCCTGGCCCGCGGCGAGGCCGAACTGGCTGGGTTGGAAGCCGACGCCCGCGGCGCCGCCGATCCCCGAGGCGACGTCGAGGTTCGACTGGCCCTCGAGCTGGCCCGCATGACTGAGCTGGAGGACGTGCTGCCTGGCCTCGAAGCCTCGGCTCGCCATCGCGCCGAGGCCGCTACCGCCGAGCGGGCGGCCCGGGATCGCCTGGCGGAGCGAACCGTTGCGGTGGCCGCCCTGCGCCGCAACCTCGAGGTCCGGGTGGCCGGCCTGGAGGAACGCCGGAACCTGATTGCCACCCGCCTGGCCCAGGTCGAGGCCCGATTGGACCGCAATGTGGTCGAACGCCGGGGTGCTGCGGTCCGTCGCCGGCGGCTCGAAGCGACCCGGGTGGCCCTGAGCCGCCTGGCCGGCATGGTGGACACCGCGGCGCGGGCGGCGGCTGCCGTGGTCGGCGAGCTGCGCCAGGCCCGACAAGGCGAGGCGGAGGACAACCGCGCCCGGAGCGAACAGCTCGAGCAGTTGCGCCGCGAACGCACGACCGCCGAGCGTCACCTCTCGGAGCTTCGGGAGCGCTCGGCGCGCGTCGACCTCGACGACAACGATGCCCGGGTCCGCCTCGAGGCCCTGGTCGAGGTGGTGCGCCGGGACCTCGACGCGGAGCTCGACGCCACCAGGGAAGCGCCCTGCCCTGACCTGCCGCCCGGTACCTCGCCGGCCAGCCGGCGCAGCGAGCTGGAAAGGGAGCTGCGGTTGATGGGGCCGATCAATCCGCTGGCCCTCGAGGAGCACGCCGCCCTCCAGGAGCGTCACAACTTCCTCGACGGCCAACTCGACGACGTGCGTTCCGCCCGGCGAGACCTGACCAAGGTCATCAGGGCGGTGGACGCCGAGATCGTCGAGGTGTTCCGGGCCGCCTACAGCGACGTGGCCGACAATTTCGAGAAGCTCTTCGCCACGCTCTTTCCCGGCGGACAGGGCCGCCTGCGCCTGACCGAGCCAGACCATCTCCTCGACACCGGCATCGAGGTGGAGGCCCGACCCTCCGGCAAGAACGTCCGGCGGCTCTCCCTGCTCTCGGGTGGCGAGCGGAGCCTGACCGCTCTGGCATTCCTCTTTGCTGTGTTCCGGAGCCGACCGTCGCCGTTTTACTTGATGGACGAGGTCGAGGCCGCCCTTGACGACGTCAACCTGCACCGCTTCTTGGACCTGGTCCACGAGTTCCGTGACGAGGCGCAGCTCGTCATCGTCACCCATCAGAAGCGGACCATGGAAGCTGCGGACTGCCTCTACGGGGTGACCATGGCGCCGGGCGGCTCGTCGAGGGTGGTCAGCGAACGGATCTCCGGGCCTGCCCCGGCAGCCGTATCCTGAGGGCCAACCCTGCCGGCGGCCTTCCGTCAGCCGTCGCCCAGCAGGGCACCCACGAATTCCTCGGGATCGAAGCTGATGAGGTCACCGGCGCCCTCCCCGACACCGACGAGCTTGACGGGAATACCGAGTTCGGTCTCGATGGCCAGGGCTATGCCCCCCTTGGCCGTCCCGTCGAGCTTGGTCAGCACCACCCCGGTCACCTCGACTGCCTCCGCGAACTTCTTGGCCTGGATCAGCCCGTTCTGTCCGGTGGTGGCGTCGATGACCAGCAGGACCTCGCTCACCACGCCTGGCGGGCGGGACGCCACCCGCTTGACCTTCTTGAGCTCCTCCATCAGGTTGACCTTGGTGTGAAGCCTCCCGGCGGTGTCAGCCAGTACCAGGTCGACGTGGCGGGCGGCGGCGTGCTGGACGGCGTCGAAGACCACCGCCCCCGGGTCGCCCCCCTCGTTGCCGCGGATGACCTCGGCGCCCACGCGCTGTCCCCAAAGCGCCAGCTGCTCAGCGGCGGCGGCCCGGAAGGTGTCGCCCGCGGCCAGGACCACCGTTGTGCCCACCGAGGACTCGAGCATGGCGATCTTTCCGATGGTGGTTGTCTTGCCAACGCCGTTGACGCCCACGAAGAGCCAGACGTTCGTGCCTTCGCTCTGGCGATGCAGCACCCGATCACCCCGGAGGCTGGCCACCAGATCCTGCCGTAGGGCGGCGACGACCGAGTCGGGGGTGGTGAGGCCCTCGGACTTGGCCCGGCCCCGGAGCCCCTCCACCACGGTTGTGGTGAGCTCCACCCCTACATCGGCGAGGATGAGAGCATCCTCCAGGTCCGCCCAGGTGGTCTCGTCGACCTTCTCCCGGGAGCGGATTCCGCCGAGGTAGCCGGCGAAGAGCGTTCGGGCCTTGCCCAGGCGGTCCCGCAGGCTGGGCCGTTCGAGCACCTCGGGGCCTGCCGACTCCGCCCCGGCGTCCAGATCCGTTACGGCATCCAGATCCGACACGACATCGGCGGGGACCGCGGTCTGGGGGCTGGGGGCCTGAGGGGGGGCAGGAGGCGCCTCCACGGTGGCCGGGGGAGCTCGAGGCGCATCAGCATCGGTAGTCACCTGACCGACCGGGCGCGGCGGCGGAGCCGGAGGAGCCTCGGCTCTCTCCGGGGTGTCCAGCTCCCCCCGGCGGCGGCGGGTCACGACGAAGGTCGTCGTGGTTACCAGCGCCATCACGATCACGGCGGTCAGCACGAGGATCAAGGTGAGCATGGGCAGCCGAGCCTAACGGGGGGAACGGGCGGCTCTGGTCCGCCTGCGCTTCTCGCGTGTCTGCGGGCACACCGGTGTCGTCTAGCCTGGTAGGGCCTATGTTCGAGTCACTCTCCGATCGTTTCGAGGGGATCTTCACGCGCCTGCGCGGCCGCGGCCGCCTGAGCGACGCCGACGTCGACGAGGCGATGCGCGAGATCCGCCTCGCCCTACTGCAGGCCGACGTCAACCTGCGCGTCGTGCGGGACTTCATTGGCCGGGTGCGCGAGAAGCTGGTGGGCACCGACCTGGCGCTCAGCCTCACGCCCGGCCAGCAGGTCGTCAAGGTCGTCCACGACGAGTTGCGAACCATACTGGGCGGCGAGACTCTCAAGCTGAGCTTCGCATCGCGGCCCCCCACGGTGATCCTTCTGGCGGGCCTGCAGGGGTCGGGTAAGACAACCACGGCCGGGAAGCTGGCGGCGTGGTTCAAACGCAAGGGCCGAAGCCCGATGCTGGTGGGCGCCGACCTTCAGCGGCCCGCCGCCGTCGAGCAGTTGCGGGTTTTGGGCGGCCAGGCCGGCGTCCCGGTGTTCTCCGAGGTTTCGGATCCCGTCACCGTGGCCAAGAAGGGCCTCGAGGAGGCGATCCGCCTCGGGCGCGACGTCCTGATCGTCGACACTGCCGGCCGTCTTTCCATCGACGCCGAGTTGATGGAGGAGGTCCGCCGCATCTCCGCAACGGTCGAGCCGCATTACACCTTCCTGGTCATCGATTCGATGACGGGGCAGGACGCGGTGGCGACCGCTGAGGCGTTCCACCAGACCCTTGAGCTCGACGGGGTCATCCTTACCAAGATCGACGGTGACGCCCGGGGTGGCGCCGCCCTCTCGGTCAAGGAAGTGGTCGGTCGCCCGATCGTGTTCGCCTCGAACGGCGAGAAGCAGGGCGACTTCGATCTCTTTCATCCCGACCGGATGGCCGACCGGATTCTCGGCATGGGTGACGTGCTCACCCTCATCGACAAAGCCGAGGAGCACATCGACGCCCAGGCTGCGGAAGCCTCGATGTCGCGCCTGCACGAAGGGCGCTTCACCCTCGAGGACTTCCTCGACCAGATGCAACAAATCAAGAAGATGGGTCCGCTGTCCGGGCTGGTCGGCATGCTTCCCGGCATTCCCAAGGAGGTTCGCAATGCCGACGTGGATTCCATGATCGGCCCGATCGAAGCCATGATCCACTCCATGACACCGGCGGAGCGCCAGGATCCGAGCATCATCAACGGGTCTCGGCGGAGCCGCATTGCCAGGGGCAGCGGCACCACCACCACCGACATCAACGGCCTGCTCGATCGTTTCAAGCAGATGCAGACCATGATGAAGCAGGTTTCGGGTATTCCCGGGCTGGGCCGGGGCATGGCCCGGGTCTCCAAGAAGTCCAAGAAGGCCGCCAAGAAGAAGAAGCGGCAGCGCTGAGGACGCCCCTGGCGGCCCGGACTTGCCGCCCATATCTGAGATGTCTCACCGAGCAGCTTCCCGACTCACCAACAGAAAGCAGCGTGCATCACACTATGGCTGTCAAACTTCGCCTCATGCGGTTCGGCAAGAAGAAGCAACCCGTCTATCGCCTGGTGGCCGCCGACGCTCGGTCCCCTCGTGACGGCCGCTTCATCGAGATCCTCGGCACTTACGAGCCGCGAGCCGAACCAAGCAAGGTTGTCATCAACCGCGAGCGGGTCGATCACTGGGTCGGTGTAGGGGCCGAGCCCACCGAAACCGTCGCTCGCCTGTTGCGCCAGGCCGAGGCCGAGGCATCCGCCGCTCCCTCCGAGTCGTGAGCAGCACCGAGGTCACCGAACCCGACGAGAGCGACGAGACATGGGGCCCCGACGCCGGCCAGGCGGGTGCCGTGCTGGCCTATCTGGCCCGCCAGATCGTTGACGAACCCGACGGGGTGTCCATCGACACCTCGGAGTCGCGGAGCGGCGGCGTGAAGCTCTCCCTTCGGGTGAGCGGCGACGACATGGGCAAGGTCATCGGCCGACGGGGTCGGGTGGCCCAGGCCATCCGCAGCGTTGTGCGGGCGGCCGGCGCCCGCCAGGGCATCGACGTGACCGTCGACATCGTCGACTGACGGTCCTGACGGAATCCTCCGCCGACGAGCCCTCGGGTGAGGCGACCACCAGCGTGACACGGCCTGCGTCTCCGCTTCTTGAGGTCGGCCACGTGGCCAAGGCCCACGGTCTGGCCGGTCAGGTCGTGGTCGAACTGGTGACCAACCGGGACGAACGGGTGGCGCCCGGTTCGATCCTCGAAGGCCCCCATGGACCCCTCGAGATCGTCCACTCCACTCCGATGACCGTCTCGGGGACGCGGCGTCGCTGGATCGTCAGCTTTGCCGGCGTCACCGACCGACGGGGGGCCGAAGCCCTCCGGGGAGTGACGCTTCGGGCCCCGGCGATCGGCGATCCCGACGTCTTGTGGGTCCACGAGCTCATCGGTTCGGCGGTCACCGACCAGGGAGGCAACGAAGTCGGACGGGTCACCGACGTTCAGGCCAACCCCGCCAGCGACCTCCTGGTTCTCGACGGGGGAGGGCTCATTCCCCTTCGATTCGTGGTGCACTCCGAGCCGGGCCACCTGCAGGTGGATCTGCCTTCGGGGTTGCTCGAGCTCTAGGATCGGCGTGCGGATCGACGTCTTCACCATCTTTCCTTTGCTGGTCGAGCCCTGGCTCGACGCCAGCCTCATCGGCCGGGCGCGGCGCAACGGGTTGCTTGACCTGCGATGCCACGATCTGCGGGACGGCGCCGAAAACCCCCACCGTGCCGTTGACGACCGGCCCTTTGGCGGGGGACCGGGCATGGTTCTGGCCGCCCCCCCGGTCTTCGTCGCCGTGGAGGCCGCGGACCCCCCCCGGCCGCTGTTCTTGATGGGCCCGGGAGGGCGCACCTTTGACCAGGCCACCGCCGAGAAACTGGCCGCCGGGAGGGGATTTTCCCTCCTCTGCGGCCGCTACGAGGGTGTGGACCAGCGCATCGTCGACCATCTCATCGACGAGGAGTTATCCATCGGCGACTTCGTGCTCAGCGGCGGGGAGGTGGCGGCGCTGGCCGTCGTGGAGTCCGTCGGCCGCCTGGTGCCCGGGGTCATGGGCAATGCCGAGTCGGTCACCAACGAGAGCTTTGTCGACGGGCTCCTCGAACATCCTCACTTCACCCAGCCCGCTCTGTTCCGCGAGTGGGGCGTGCCCGAGGTGCTCCGTTCCGGCGATCACCGGGCCATCGCCCGGTGGCGGCGCCGCCAGGCGTTGGAGCGGACCAGGCGGCAGCGACCGGATCTGATCGCCCGCCGCGGTGGCTTGAGTAGCGAGGACCTCGCCCTCCTCGAGGAGCGGCCCTCGACGTAGGAGCCGGCCACGATGGGCGTCGACAGGGGATGGCCAGGGTCATCCACTACCATCGGTTGTCCCCCGTCACACCGTTGGAGCGCCGCGCCATGAACCCGACCGACCTGATCGACCGCGAGCACCTGAGAACCGACGTTCCCGACTTCGTGCCCGGCGACACCCTCAAGGTGCACGTCCGCGTGGTGGAAGGCAGCCGGGAGCGGGTGCAGGTCTTTCAAGGTGCTGTCATCCGCCGCCAGGGGTCGGGCGTGCGCGAGACCTTCACGGTTCGAAAGGTGAGCTTCGGAGTGGGTGTGGAACGGACCTTTCCGGTCCACTCCCCGGTGATCGCCAAGATCGAGGTCTCGGTCAAAGGCGACGTGCGCCGAGCCAAGCTGTATTACCTGCGCGATCGCAGCGGCAAGGCAGCCAAGATCAAGGAGAAGCGGCAGCCTTCCCGCCACTGAGGTCCTCGACCCTGCCGACGACTCAACACCACCAAGGTAGGGTCCGATGGCGGCCAAAATGACGACCCCACGACGGGCTCCCAGCAGCGGGACAGCCGACTCTCCCCGGCGCCGGTTTCGTGAGCTGGCGGCCCTGGCGGCGCTTGTCGTCATGGTGGCGGTGGCCGTGAGGACCCTGGTCATCCAGGCCTACTACATCCCATCGCCGTCGATGGTTCCCCAGCTGCGAGTCAATGACCGAGTGGTGGTCTCCCGGCTGTCCTCCCACCTCCACCACCCCCGGCGGGGCGACATCGTGGTCTTCTCCGCTCCTCCCGGAGAGGCCGCCCCACCCCCGCAACGGGGCGTGGTGTCACGCCTCGCCCACGATGTGGGGACGGGTCTGGGGCTGAGCAGCGATCAGACCGTCCTGATCAAGCGGGTCATCGCCCTGCCCGGCGAGACGGTGCAGGGCCAGGACGGGCGGGTCTTCATCGACGGTCGCCGGCTGATCGAACCGTATCTCCCAGCGGGGGACCTCACGTCCGCTTTCGGGCCCTATCGGGTGGGGCCCGGCATGGTGTGGGTGATGGGTGACAACCGTGGCGATTCGTCCGACAGCCGGGTCTTCGGCACCATCTCCGAGCGGACCGTCATCGGCCGGGCCATCTGGAAGATCTGGCCACCGCAACGAGCGTCATTCCTTTGAGCGGCGCCCACCCCGAGGCGCACGCCAGGGTGCCCTCCCGGAGCAACCAGGGCCTAGCATGGGGCAATGCCATGCCCTTCCCGGCCCCCTCGCCGGTCATGAGTGCCGAGGACCTGGAGCGCTACGAGACCGAGATCGAGCTGGCGCTCTATCAGGAGTACCGAGCGGTACTTCCCATGTTCAAGTACGTGGTGGAGACCGAGAGGCGCTTCTATCTGGCCAACAACGTGGACATCGACGCCAAGGGGGAGGGGGCTCGTACCTTTTTCGAGATCACCATCGGTGACGCCTGGGTCTGGGACATGTATCGACCGGCCCGATTCGTCTCCTCGGTGCGAGTCGTCACCTTCAAGGACGTCAATATCGAAGAGCTGCCAGAAAAGGAGCTCTAGATCTATGCTCACTGGCTCCAGGGCGTTGGGCCACGAGGGGGAGGACCTGGCCAGCGCCTGGTACAGCGCCCATGGTTACGCCGTCGTGGCTCGAAACTGGCGTTGCCGGAGTGGCGAGATCGACCTTATCGCCCGCAAACCGGGCATCGTGGTGTTCTGCGAGGTCAAGTCCCGAACGACGGCTGCGTTCGGGACCCCCGCCGAGGCCGTGACCGCACGGAAGCAGGCCCAGGTTCGGCGCCTGGCCGGCCGGTGGTTGGCCACAGAGCACACCGGGCGGAGCGGTCGGATCCGCTTCGACGTCGCCGCCGTCCTCGATGGCCGCCTCGAGCTCCTCGAGGACGTCTTTTGAACGATCAGCAGCCGGTGAGTGGTCGCCGGCCTGAGCCTCACGCGGTGGGGCGGGTATTGCGGCCCGCCAGCCTGGTCGTCCACCTGGGCCGGCCCCCGGTGGTTGCCGGAGGACCGCTCAACCCGCCCATCGTGCTCAGCTCTACCTATCACCAGGGTGGCGACGTCGTCTACGGCCGCGATGACAACGCCACCTGGCAGGCCCTCGAGGACGCCGTCGGGACGCTGGAGGGCGGCGCCGCCCTGGCCTTCGCCTCGGGCCTGGGTGCCATCTCCGCAGTCCTGGAGACGCTGCCCACACCGGGCCGGGTAGTGGTTGCCTCCGACGCCTACAGCGGCACCCGGCGTTGGCTCATCGACGCCGCCCGCCGGGGCCGCTTGCGATTCCGGACCGTCGATGCGGCCGATACCGGCAAGGTTCTGGCGGTGTGCGCTGAAGTGGCGGACGGGCCGACCCGGCCCTCGGGGCGTGTCGGGGCTCTGGGCGGGGGGGGACTGCTCTGGCTCGAGGCGCCCACCAACCCGATGTTGGTGATCCCCGACCTGGAGGCCCTGTGCCTGGGTGCCCACGCTCTGGGAATGGACGTCGCGGTGGACAACACCTTCGCCACGCCGCTGTTGCAGACTCCCCTGGCCCTGGGTGCCGACGTGGTGGTCCACAGCGCCACCAAGTTCCTGGCCGGTCACTCCGATGTGTTGGCCGGCCTGGTGTGCTCTGACCAGCCCGAGGTGATGGAGGCCATGCGCATCCGGCGTTCCCTCCACGGTGCCTCGCTGGGGCCGTTCGAGGCGTGGCTGACCCTGCGCGGCCTGCGGACCCTGGCCCTGCGTCTGGAGCGCTCGCAGGCCAGTGCCGGCCTGCTGGCCGAGCGTCTGGTCGCTCACCCGCGAGTCACGACGGTCCGCTACCCGGGTCTGCGATCCCACCCCGGACATGCCTTGGCCCTTCGCCAGATGCGGGGCTTCGGCGCCGTCGTATCGTTCGACGTGGCCGGGGGGGCGCCAGCGGCCGAGGCGGTTGCCCGGACCACGGTGCTGATCACCGCGGGGACGAGCCTGGGTGGCGTCGAGAGCCTCATCGAGCGCCGGGGCCGTTGGCAGGGAGAGGAGGGCCTGCCGGAGGGACTCCTTCGGTTGTCCGTGGGTATCGAAGACGTCGAAGATCTCTGGGCGGACCTCTCGGCGGCGCTCGACTCTCCCCGCTCCTGAGGGACCGCCGACGGAGCTGCATGTCACCCCCGGCGGGTACCGTTGCGCTCGCCCACTCGGTGGTCGGTGTCCGACCCCTCCAACTGTTCCGTTCTTGGAGGTGCTCATGCTCGCCACCGTGGCCTCGGCCACGCTCAGCGGTGTCGACGGCTTGGCCGTCACCGTCGAAGCCCACGTCACCAATGGCCTTCCCTCCTTCAGCATCGTGGGCTTGCCGGACACGTCTTGTCGCGAGGCTCGGGACCGGGTCAGGGCGGCCATCGTATCGAGCGGGTTTCGCTGGCCCCAGCGCCGGATGACCGTCAACCTGGCTCCATCGGGCCTTCGCAAGGGAGGGGCGGGACTCGATCTGCCCCTGGCCGTCGCCGTGTTGGCCGCCGACGGCCAACTCCCCACCGGCTGCCTCGATGATCTGGCCTTCCTGGGCGAGCTCGGTCTCGACGGCTCTGTTCGGCGGATCCCCGGGGTCCTCGCTCTGGTCGCCGCCTTGTCGACCCCGTCGGTGGTCGTGCCCGCTGCGGTCACCGGCGAGGCGGCGCTTCTCGACCGGCACCGGATCTGTCCTGCTACCACTCTCCGGCGGGTAGTCGCGGTGTTGCGCGGCGAAGACGCGGCCCCGGATCTGGCCGACGTACGGGGGCAGGCGGTGGGTCGCCTGGCGGTGGAGGTGGCCGCCGCCGGGGGCCACCATCTCCTCCTCGTGGGCCCACCAGGCGCGGGCAAGACGATGTTGGCCCGCCGCCTTCCCGGACTACTTCCCCCCCTGGAGCTCGGCCCGGCCATCGAGGTGACCAGGATCCACTCGGCGGCGGGCGTGGCCCTGCCCCCCGAGATTCTGATGCGTCGGCCCCCGTTTCGGGCCCCGCACCACAGCTCATCGATGGTCTCCCTGATCGGCGGGGGCGGGGCCACCATGCGGCCCGGGGAGGTTTCGTGCGCGACCCACGGCGTGTTGTTCCTCGATGAGCTCGGCGAATTTTCCACTGACGTCCTCGACACCCTCCGCCAACCCTTGGAGCAAGGTGAGGTGCTGGTCTGCCGAGCCCGGTCGGCCGTCACCTTTCCCGCCCGGTTCCTGCTGGTGGCGGCCATGAACCCCTGTCCGTGCGGCGAAGGGATCGGTCCCAGCGGATGCCGCTGTACGGCCTCCGCCCGGACCCGGTACGCGAGCCGGGTCTCGGGACCGCTGCTCGACCGATTCGATCTTCGGGTGGTGATCGACCGCCCCGACGTCGGTGATCTCCTCGGTCGCGGCCCATTGTCGGCCACGCCGGCGGAGACGACGGCGACGGTGGTCCGCCGGGTGACAGCGGCGAGGAGGTTGGCTGCGCAGCGAGGCTTCGCGGCCAACGCCGAGATTCCCACCGAGCGCCTCGACGAGTTGGTTCCGCTCCGGCCCGCCGCCCTCGACCTGCTCGAGCGGCGCTTGCGCGGCGGGCGCCTTTCGGCCCGAGGTCTGCACCGCATCCGCCGGGTGGCCAGGACCTTGGCCGACCTCGCCGGCGTTCCCGGCCCCTTGGGTGTCGATGAGGTCCACGCTGCTTTGCAGCTGCGAACCGATCCTCTGGCCATTGAGGGGGCCGAGAGGTGAGCGGGCCCAGTTTCGATCCGCTTCCCACCGGCGCCTTCGCCCTGGCGCTGGCCGGGCTTCCGGGCATGGGTCCCGCCCGCCTGCATGGTCTGATCGTCGAATGGGGCCCCGTTGCGGCCTGGGCTCGGGTCGTGGCCGGTCAAGAGGGTCGGCCCCCGCCACTGCCGGGCCGGCCGGCCCGGGGGCCGTGGTCCGCCGTGGCCGGCGCATTCGACGTGACCGGCGCCTGGCGGGAGTGCCGCCGTCGCGGCGAAGAGGTCACCTGGCCCGGCCACGAGCGGTGGCCGAAGGTCTTCATCGATGATCCCCGCCCGCCGGGCGTGCTGTTTTGGAGGGGCGATCTCTCGGCGCTGGCCGGCCCTGCGGTGGCCCTGGTGGGTACCCGCCATGCCACTCCGGAGGGACGGTCGGTGGCTTTTGAGCTCGCCTTCGATCTGGCCACGGCCGGTGTCACGGTGGTCTCCGGGCTGGCCCTGGGCATCGATGGGGCGGCTCACGCCGGCGCCCTCGAAGCCTGGGACCGGCGGGCCGGGGAGGGCGCCAGCGTGGGGCCGACCGTGGGGGTTGCGGCCAGCGGTGTCGATGTGATCTATCCGCGCCGCCACGCCCGGCTCTGGAGCCGGATGGTGACCTCAGGGGCGGTTGTGTCGGAAACCCCGCCCGGAGGGGCCCCGGCGTCGTGGCGATTCCCGGCCCGAAACCGGATCATCGTGGCCCTGGTCGCCATGGTGGTCGTTGTCGAATCTCACACCAGCGGAGGATCGCTGGTGACCGCCGAGGCGGCGCTGGCCCGCGGTACCGAGGTACGCGCCGTACCCGGTCCGGTGCGGGCCCCCTCCTCGGCGGGCACCAACCAGTTGCTCGTCGACGGCGCGGCGCCGGTCCGCCACGCCGGAGACATCCTCGACGGGCTGGGGATGCTCGACGTCTGGCCGCCGAGGAGGACGGGACCGAAGCGAGCGGGAGCGGGCACCGACCTGGACCTCGAGCATAGGAGCGTTCTGGCCGCCCTGGGCTGGCACCCGATCGCATCAGGCACGGTGGTGGAGCGCTGCGGCCTGCCTCTGGGGACCGTCGGACGCTGCCTCGACGACCTCGAAGAGGCCGGGCTGGCCGGCCGAGCCGGCGGACAGTGGACCCGCATCGCCGCCGCCAGTGCCGGGAGCTGAACGGCGCAGCAGAAGGGAGCGCAGAAGCGGTAAGTTGCCCGAGGGCGCAGGGTCGGCTCGCCGCGGGTGTCCCACCTCCGCGTTCTCAGGACCAACCAGCCGGGAGTTGGGTTATGCCCGAGGATCACGATGCGCTGGTCACCCTGTGGCACGACTACAAGCACAGCGGAGATCGCCGGCTACGCGATCAGCTCATCGTACGGTTCGCCCCGCTCGTCAAGTTCGTCGCTGGGCGACTGGCCACCGGGCTGCCCCACAGCATCGAACAGGCCGACCTGGTGAGCTACGGGATGTTCGGCTTGATCGACGCCATCGAAAAGTTCGATACCGAGCGCAACATCAAGTTCGAGACCTACGCGGCGACGAGGATCAAGGGGGCAATCGTCGACGAAATGCGTTCGGTGGACTGGGTGCCGCGCTCGGTTCGGGCCAAGGCCCGCTCGGTGGAGCAGGCCCTGGCCTCCCTGGAGGCCACACTCAGGCGGACGCCGAGTGACGCCGAGCTGGCCGTGGAACTCGAGATCTCCGAGGACGAGCTCCAGCAGATCCTGACCCAGATCTCCTTCGTGGGCATCGTGGCCCTCGACGACGTGGTGGGCGTCACTGCACGTGAGCGCGGCGACGCTCCTACCCTGGGCGACACCCTGCCCGACCGGGGTGACGGGCCTGTGGCCGCCTTCGAGGTGGAGGAGATGAAGCAGATCCTGGCTGGGGCCATCAATCGCCTGGGCGACCGGGAGAAGATCGTGCTCAGCTTGTACTACTACGAGAACCTGACCATGGCCGACATCGGCCGGGTCCTCGGGGTTACCGAGAGCCGGGTGTGCCAGATTCATACCAAGGCCGTCCTGCAGTTGCGGGCCCGCATTGGCTCGGCCCACCGGGAGCTGGCCTGAGGCACGGGGTTCGTGCCGGATGACGAGTGCGGTCCCCGACGACCAGTGCGGTACCATGCATGCCGTCTCCCAACCCCGGGGGACCTGATCAGCCTTCGTCAAACCCACGGTCGTCGCTCCCGCCAGAGGAGTGATGCACCCGGCGGAGGCCGGCGTAGAACCGATGGGAAAGTGAGGAACACGTGGCTGTCGTCACGATGAGGCAACTGCTTGAGGCGGGTGTGCACTTCGGACACCAGACCCGGCGCTGGAACCCCAAGATGCGGCGGTTCATCTTCGGTGAACGCAACGGTATCTACATCATCGATCTCAACCAGACGCTCGAGCGGATCGACCGTGCCTACTCCTATGTGCGGGACCTGGTTGCGGGCGGGGGGTCGGTGCTCTTCGTCGGGACCAAGAAGCAGACCCAGGATCCCGTGGCCCGCTTCGCCACCGAGTGCGGGATGCCCTACATCAACGAGCGGTGGCTCGGTGGCATGCTCACCAACTTCAACACCATCTCGGGTCGAGTGAAGAAGATGCAGGAGTACGAGCGCATGGTGGCGGTGGGCGACTTCGAAGCCATGCCCAAGAAGGAGGCGCTCATCTTGACTCGAGAGCTCGACAAGCTGCAACGCAACCTCGGTGGCATCCGGGGCATGAGCAGGCCTCCCGAAGCGGTGTTCATCATCGACACCAAGAAGGAGCACATCGCGGTCACCGAGGCCAACAAGCTCGGCTTGCCGATCGTTGCCGTCGTCGATACCAACTGCGACCCGGATCTCATCCAATACGTGATCCCGGGCAACGACGACGCCATACGAGCGGGGACCTTGATGTGCCGTGTCATCGCCGATGCTGTCGAGGAGGGCCGGTTCATCGCCTCACGCCGCGCCGTGATCGATGGCAGTGCCGCCGGCCCGCCGGTTGAGGTCGACCCCGAGGAAGAGCAGCGCCGCGCCGAGCAGCAGCGTGATGCCCGCCGCCAGGCAGCCGTGCAGGCCGCCGAGCGAGCGGCCCGGCTGGGGGCCGCCCGCCAGGAGGCCGATGCCGAGTCGGTGTCGGGAACCGAACCGACGCCCAAGACGCCGCCCGCCGCAGTAGCCGAACCGACGCCCGATCCGATCCACGTGCCTGCCGACGCCGTCGGACCAGAGCCTGACCTGGCTCCGTTGACCAAGGATTAGCGACCATGGCAGAGATTTCGGCCCAAAATGTCAAGGCGCTACGGGACTCCACCGGGGCGGGGATGATGGACGCCAAGCGAGCCCTGGTAGAGACCGGCGGCGACGCCGTCAAGGCCGCGGCGTGGCTTCGCGAGCGGGGCCTGGGTAAGGCCGCCGAGCGCTCCGCTCGGGAAAATGTGGAGGGGGCCGTGGCGGTAGCCATCACTGCCGACGGCTTGGCGGGTGCCATCGTCGAGTTGAAGTCGGAGACCGACTTCGGGGCCAAGTCGCCGCAGTTCGTCACCTTGGTCAACGACCTGGCCGTCTCCATCGCCAGCCTGGGTGAGGATGCAGGCCTCTCCAGGCACGCCGAGCAGGTCGATGACCTGAAGGTCACCATCAAGGAGAACATCGAGGTGGGGAGCGTGTCGCGCTTCGAGGCTCCCAAGGACCACGTGCTCAGCTCCTACCTCCATGTGCAGAATGGGCGGGGGGTCAACGCCGTGCTGGTCGAGCTCGACGGCGGCGATGGCGAGATGGCCCACCATGTGGCCGTGCACATCGCCTTCGGCCGGCCCGGCTTCTTGCATCGCGACGAGGTACCTGCCGATGCCGTCGCTGCGGAGCGGGCGTCGCTGGAGGCCCAGACCCGCAACGAGGGCAAGCCCGAGGCGGCACTGCCGAAGATCCTCCAGGGGAAGCTGAACGGCTGGTTCAAGCGGGTCCCCGGCGGTGTGCTGGTCGAGCAGCCCTATGCCAAGGACGACAAGATCAGCGTGGCCACCATGCTGGGCGACGTGTCGGTCGTCCGGTTCACCCAGATCACCGTCGGCGGCTGAGCAACCACCCAACGGCTCCCGGCGACCGCTACAGTGTCTCGGTCGTGGGTAAGCCGCCGTGGAAGAGGGTCGTGCTCAAGCTCTCGGGCGAGGCGTTCGCCAGCAACGAGGCCGATGAAACCGTCGACGGGGTGGCGGTCGACCGCATAGCGGCCGAGATTGCCGAGTGCCGGTCGGGCATCGGTACCCAGATCGCCGTCGTGGTAGGAGGCGGCAACATCTGGCGGGGAGCAACGGGTTCGAGCAGCGGCATGGACCGGGCGAACGCCGACTACATGGGGATGCTGGCTACCGTCATCAACGCCCTTGCCCTGCGTGATGCCCTTGAGCGACACGGCCAACCCACCCGGGTGCAGACCGCCATCGGGATGTCGCAGATCGCCGAGCCCTACATCCGGCTGCGGGCCATCCGCCACCTGGAGAAGGACCGCGTCGTCATCTTTGCTGCGGGGACCGGCAACCCGTTCTTCACCACTGATACCGCGGGATCCTTGCGGGCTGTGGAGATCGACGCCGACGTGTTGTTGAAGGGGACCCACGACACCGATGGCATCTACGACGCCGACCCGCGCACCAATCCCGAAGCCAAGCTGCTCGAGGACGTGACCTTCGATGACTACCTGGCCCGCAACCTGCGAGCCATGGATTTGACGGCCATCACCCTGTGCCGGGAGAACTCGTTGCCGGTGCTGTATTTCTCGATCATGCACCCCGGCATGTTGGGTCGCGCCCTTCAGGGTGAGCGGATCGGTACGCTGATCCACTAATGGAAGACGACTACACCGACGCCGTGCTCGAAGATTGTCGGGAGAGGATGGGGCGCGCCGTCACCCACAGCCGGGAGGAATTCGCGGCACTGCGCACCGGCCGGCCCGTTCCTGCGCTGGTCGAAAAGCTCCGGGTCGACTGCTACGGCACCGAAGTACCCCTCCAGCAGCTGGCCGGGATCCAGGTTCCGGAGGCCAAGGCGCTCACGATCGTGCCCTATGACAAAGGGTCGCTGCCGGCCATCGAGAAGGCGATCCACGCGTCGGACCTAGGGGTCAATCCCAGCAACGACGGTTCGGTGATCCGTCTCACCTTTCCGCCTCTCACCGAAGAGCGTCGCAAGGCAATGGTGAAGGTGGCTCACACCAAGGCCGAGGACGCCCGGGTGGTCATCCGTGGCGTACGACGCGGCGCCCGAAAGGACCTGGAGGCTCTCGAAAAAGACGGAGACATCTCGACGGACGACCTCGAGCGGGCGGAGAAGGAGCTCGACCGCCTCACCAAGGAGCACGTCGAGGCGATCGATCGAGTGCTTCAACACAAGGAAGACGAGCTGCTCGCAGTCTGAGCCCCATTCGTGCGAGCCAGGAGGATTTTCCTATGAGGGAGCGAAAGAAGAAGAGGAACGATCGTTCCGAAGACCGGCGCTCTCCCGAAGGGGTTCGCATCATTCGCGCCGACGAGGCCGAGACCGCCCTGGACAGCGGCCAAGCTGCCGGTCGGCGTCCGGAGGGTGAGCTTCGATTCGGCGATGTACCACCGGCTCCCGAGGGGCCGCGGCCACCTCACCGGTTTCCGCTGCCCGACACCGTCGATCCGGCCTCTGCGGTGCCCCGCCAACCGTTGGCCGCGCCTCGCCCAGGGAGCGAGAAGCGTCCCGTGGGCCGTCGGCGGATCCGCATCGATCCTGACGCCGCCCATGATCCCCGGCCGTGGGACGAGCGGGTGCCGATCCCGGTCGTCGAACCTGGTCGGCCCGCCGAGCATGGTCCCGGCCAGGAGCCCCCGGGTTTCTTCCAGGAGGAGACGGCCACCCACGCCGTGCCCGCCGGCCACATGCAGGACGGCTTCGAACAGACTGGCTTCGAACAGACCGGCCATGAGCAGACCGGCCATGAGCCCACCGGATTCGAGCCGGCACCAGCCGAGACTCCCGGAGAGCACCAGGTCGGCGGGTACACCCCGAGCGCCGCCCAGCCGACGGAAGGGGTGTCGCCTCTCGATCCAGAGCCGATCACCAGCCAGCCCGGTTGGGAGCCGTCGGCGGCGTGGAGGGCGTGGCAGGAGCCGGTGGAGGGAGCCGATGCGCTGTGGCCTCCGCCGCCCCCCGTCGCCGGAGCCACCGGCCCAGAAGTCGCCGGCCCAGAAGTCGCTGGCCCGGAAGTCGCTGGCCCGGAAGTCGCTGGCCCGGAAGTCGCTGGCCCGGAAGTCGCTGGCCCGGAAGTCGCTGGCCCGGACGTCGCTGGCCCGACCGACCCGGCGTGGGGCGGTCCTGCGGAGGTCCAAGAGCACCGGGACTGGCCGCCAGCAGCGACGTCGGACCCCGTCGCCTGGCCCCCCGCCGAGAGCGACGTGGCCGAGGATCAAACCCAGAAGATGTCGGTGTCGGGGTCGACGGAAGCCGAAGCCGCCAGCCACTCCGTCGCCGACGTCGCCGACTTCGAAGGAGGAGCCATGCCTGCAACTCCCGTCGAGCCCGATGGCCAAGCCGGCCAGACCGGCGTCGACCCGCCCAGCCTGGGCCTTTCGGTCAGTGGAGGTACAACGGCACTGCCGCACTGGACCGACCCGCCGACCGGCGAGGTGCCCCACATGTCGTCCGACGGCTCCGAGCCCACCGGCGACGATCTCAAGGCGTGGCGAGCGCTCGGGGCCAACGCCACGCGCTGGCGCGGCGACGGTGACTGGGATGAGGACGACGAGTTGGGCGACCTCGGCAGCGAGGAGAGCCGGGTGGGGGCCATGGATCCTTCCCTGTCCGACCACTCCGACCTGTACTCCTTCGACAAGGAGTTCGATGCCCTCGAGGAGGAGCGTTCCGGGGCGCATCGCGCCGTGGCCGCCGACGACCTCGACGATGAGCTGGAGGAGGACCCCTCCGTGTACCTGCGCAACGACGCGTCGGTGGTGGCCGAGCCGGTGGGCGTCCGGGCCGTTGGTTCCCCGGCCCAGGCTCCGTCCCGGCCGTCGCGGCCCCTTCGGCCCCCTTCGTCGAGGGGGGCCGCAGGAGGCACCCCGGGCATGGGCGGCGGCCTGTCCGACGGCCGGGAGCAGGACATCGGCCAGCGAGCGGCGGTGGGCCTTGGCCTGGTTGCCGTACTCATCGTCGCCTCCCTGATCGGCTCCGCCGCCCTTCTTGTCCTGGCTGCGGCGGTCATCGTGGCTTGCGCCGTCGAGGCCTACGGGATGCTCCAGCGGGCGGGATTCCGCCCGGCCACGCTCCTCGGGCTGGTGGCCACGGCCGGGGTCATGTTGGCCGCATACTGGCGGGGCGAAATGGCCCTGCCCATCGTCGGCACCATCTTGGTGGTGGCCACCATGCTGTGGTACCTGGGCCAGATCGTCGAGGCCAGACCCCTGGCCAATGTGGCGGTTACCACCATGACCTGGCTCTGGGTGGGGCTGTTCGGTGCCTACGCCTCCCTTCTGCTGCGGGCCAACCACGGGCGTGGCCTGTTTCTGGGGGCGATCATTCCCGTGCTGGTGGCCGACATCGTGGCCTACTTCGTGGGCCGCAGGATCGGTCGTCGCCGGCTGGCCCCCCACATCAGCCCGGGCAAGACGGTCGAGGGCCTGGTGGCCGGCGGGATCGCCGCCATCGTGGCCGGGATCATCGTCGGCAAGGAGGTCGCACCGTGGGGTGGCATCAAACACGGGCTCGTGCTGGGCCTGGCGGTCGCCATCCTGGCCCCGGTCGGGGACCTGTTCGAATCCATGATCAAGCGGGATCTGAGCATCAAGGACTCCGGCAGTGCGCTACCCGGCCACGGGGGCGTCCTCGACCGCTTCGACTCGTTGTTGGTGGTCCTGCCGGCCGTCTACTACCTCGCCACCTATCTCGGCATCGTGCACTGATCAGGTGCGCACGGTCAGTCTCGTCGGCTCCACGGGGTCCATCGGGACCCAGGCAGTCGACGTCATCGAAGCCGAGGCCGGCCGCTACCGCGTCACCGCGCTGGGCGCGTCCCGGTCGGTAAAGCTCCTGGCCGAGCAAGCGGAGCGGTTGCGCCCCGAGGTGGTGGCCATCGCCGACACCACCCGGGCCGCCGAGCTGGCCCGCCTGGTCCCCCCCGGCGTCGAGGTGCTGGCCGGCCCCGAAGCCCTGTCCGAGGCGGCGACCAGGGCCGACGTGGTGGTCAACGGGGTCGTAGGCTTCGCCGGGCTGGCCGTGACCCTGGCCGCCCTCAACGCCGGGAAGCGGCTGGCCCTGGCCAACAAGGAATCGCTCATCGCCGCCGGCCCCGTGGTCCGGCGGGCCCGGGCCACCCCCGGCGCAGAGATCATCCCCGTCGACTCCGAGCACTGCGCGGTGCACCAATGCCTGCGTGCCGTGCTCGACGCCGGGGCCATGGCCTCCCTGCCCGAGCCTTCCGGCACCCCGGTGCGTCGGGTGGTGCTCACCGCCAGCGGCGGCCCGTTCCGGGGCCGCAATGCCGCTTCCCTCGGGTCGGTCACCGTCGACGATGCCCTCGACCATCCGACATGGACGATGGGACCGAAGATCACCATCGACTCGTCGACCCTGATGAACAAGGGCCTGGAGGTCATCGAGGCCCACGAGTTGTTCGGTCTGGGCTACGACGACATCGACGTCGTGGTCCACCCGCAATCGATCATCCACTCCATGATCGAGACCACCGATGGCTCCACGCTGGCGCAATTGTCGCTGCCCGACATGCGCCTGCCCATCGGCTACGCGCTGGCCTACCCCGATCGCATCGCCACTCCCTTCGGTGTCATCGACTGGACCCATCTGGCCCCGCTGAGCTTCGAGGAGCCCGACCGCGACGGCTTTCCCTGTCTCGACCTGGCGTACCGAGCCGGGCGGGCCGGGGGCACCGCCCCCGCATGTCTCAACGGAGCCAACGAGGTGGCCGTCGATGCGTTCCTCCATGGGCGGATCCGGTGGGTGGACATCGCCGCGGTGATCGCCGAGGCCCTTGACGACTACAAGGTGACTGAGCCCGATACCGTGGCCGACGTGTTGGAAGCCGACAGAAGCGGACGTGACCTGGCGCGACTCGCCATCGCCCGACGCTCCGCCGGGCGGTGACCGCCCAAGAACCAGTGGTGGCTGACCGTAGCCGCCAGGACGAGGGCTTCGAGGCGGTCCCGGGCCCCCATCCCTCGCCGCGATGGGCGCTGGTTCGTCTCGTCGCCGTGGTAGCCGCCATCATCTTCGCCGGATTCGTGGCCGGCGTGGGCCCGACGGTGCTGCTCGTCGGCGCCCTGTTCGTGTGCATCATGCTCCACGAGCTCGGTCACTTCCTCACCGCCAAGGCGGCGGGGATCAAGGTCACCGAGTTCTTCGTGGGCTTTGGGCCCCGTCTGTGGTCGGTGCGCCGGGGTGAGACCGAATATGGCGTCAAGGCCCTACCCCTGGGCGGCTACTGCAAGATCATCGGCATGCACAACCTCGACACCGGCGTCGACCCCACAGAGGAGGACCGGACCTACCGGGCCAAGTCGGTCTGGCGGCGACTGAGCGTGTCACTGGCCGGCTCGGCCATGCACTTCCTCATCGCCGCCATCGTGCTCTTCGCCCTGTTCGTGGGGCCGGGGGACAACGGCCGCTACCTCACCCCCCCGGCGTCCAATCCCATCGTGGACATCTCCCGGCTGACCACGGGTCCCAGTCCCGCAGCCGCCGCCGGGTTCCGCCTGGGGGACCGGATCGAGTCGGTAGACGGGAGGTCATTCTCCTCCTTCGAAGCCTTGACCCGCTACATCCAAGCCCGGCCGGAGCAGACACTGGCCATCGTGGTCAAGCGCCACGACCGCGCCGTGACCCTGCATCCCACCACGGCCGACCTCTCCAAGGTGGCCGTGGTCGACCGGTCCGGAGCAGGACGCCCGCCGGTGGACAAGCCCACCGGCTTTTTGGGGATCGCCCCCTCCCCGGTCGTTCACTCGGGCGTGCTGGGCTCGCTACAAGCCGCCGGGGGCGCCTCGGTCAGCGCGTCGGCCCTTACGCTCGGCGCTTTCGGTCACCTGGTGACGCTGCAGGGCATCACCAACTACGTCGACATGCTCTCCAACAAGGCGGCGGCGACCAGTCCCACGGCCCAGCGCTTCGTATCACCGGTGGGGGTGGTCAGCCTCTTCCACCAGGCCGGTCAGGACGGGTGGAGCACCGTGCTGTACCTCCTGGCCATCATCAACATCTCGCTCGGGATCTTCAACCTGGTGCCGCTGCTGCCCCTCGACGGCGGCCACGTGGCCATTGCCATCTACGAGGGTGTCCGCAGCCGGCGGCGCCGCCGCTACCACGCGGACGTGAGAAAGCTTGTCCCGCTGATCTACGTGGCCATCGCCGCCATCGCATTCATCGCCCTGACCTCGCTCTACCTGGACCTGCGATACCCCATCGGTTGAGCGGCCGGGAGCAAGGATGACCGCCCGACGCCGGTAGCATCGAAGGCGATGGCCCAGATCGTGTCGGACCCCGCGCCCCGCTTCCCCCGCCGCCCGACCCGGAGGGTGATGGTGGGGACGGTGCCGGTGGGTGGCGATGCACCAATCACCGTGCAGTCCATGACGATCACCAAGACCGGTGATGTGGACGGCACCCTGGCCCAGATCTACGCCCTGGCCGCCGCCGGCGCAGACATCGTGCGTTGCACCTGCAACGACCGGGAGGCGGCCGAGGGTCTGGCCCACATCGTGCCCCGCAGCCCGGTGCCGATCGTGGCCGACATCCACTTCCATGTGGAGATGGCCCTGGCCGCCCTCGAGGCCGGCGTCGACTGCCTTCGGCTCAACCCCGGAAACCTTCGCAAACCCGAGGAGATCAAGCTGGTGGCCCGGGAGTGCAGGGATCGAGGGGTGCCCATCCGGATCGGGGTAAATGCCGGATCGCTGCACAAGGATCTTGAGCGAAAGTACGGCGGGGCCACCCCCGAGGCGTTGGTCGAATCGGCCCAGATGGAGCTGGCCTACTTCGAGGAGGTGGACTTTGACAACGTCAAGATCTCGGTCAAGGCCTCCAACGTGGGCCTGATGATCGAGGCCTACCGCCAGCTCGCCGAGGTCACCGACCATCCCCTGCACCTGGGGGTGACCGAGGCCGGCCCACCTCCGGCGGGGACCATCAAGGGCACTGCGGGTATCGCCACCCTGCTCTCCGAGGGCATCGGCGACACCATCCGCTACTCCTTGACCGCCGACCCCGTGGAGGAGGCCAAGGCGGGCCGCGTTCTGCTCGAGGCTCTGGGCCTTCGAGAGCGCAAGGGCGTCGACCTGATTGCCTGTCCGGCCTGCGGACGGGCCGAGATCGACGTCTACAAGGTGGCCCAGGAGGCCCAGGCCGCCCTGGAGTCACGCCAGATCCCCCTCCAGGTAGCCATCATGGGTTGTGTGGTCAATGGTCCCGGCGAGGCCAAGTCGGCCGATATCGGCATCGCCGCCGGCAAGCACCGCGGTCACCTGTTCATCCAGGGCAAGATCGTCCGGGTCGTACCCGAAGACGAGATGGTCTCCGCTCTGGTCGAGGAGGCCGAGAAGCTGGTGGCCGAGGGTGCCGCAGCCCGCCTGGCCGCCGCCGACCAGGGAGCCGAGGCCGAGGCCGAGAAGGACCGGATCGCCCTCCTCGATGCGAAGGGAGCCGACGCCAACCATTCTGAGACCCTGGTCGAGCTCGTCGACAAGCGCCTCGCCGCCCCCGGCGGATAGCACCGGGGAAGGTAAGCGCTGGCGGGGAGCACAAGGGTAGGCTCGAAGTGCACCGATGGCCGCGGCGGAGGAGGGGGTGACGGGGCCATATGCGGGCGTTGACGTCCGGGTGAACAGCGTCCCAACACTCGATGCAGGGCTCGCTCCCGGTCCGCGAGGAGAGCATGGTGGAACGTAGGCGCCGGCGGAAGAGTCGTGGCGCTGCTGGCCTCTGCTGTTCCTTCCTGCGAAAACTCATCCCGCGAAAACCCTTCGAACGGAGACAACGCGTGCGACGAATCCGAACCCACCGACCGGTGCGACTGGCCTTGGCCGGCGGCGCTGCGGCCCTGGTCGGCCTGCCCGCCCTCGCCACCTCGGCATCGGCCGCCCCCAGCCCGGCCCTGCCGATCATCAGCCCCGCTCCCTTCGCCGCCGCCGGCACGGGACAGAGCCTCCCCGATGACATCACCATCCTGGGTGAGCACGTCTTCGTCACCTACCAGAACGGTGTCGGTCCTGACGGTGCGCCCTCGGCCACGGGCGTGACCACCAGCAGCGTCGTCGAGTACGACTCGTCGACCCATGCGGTCGTGCGTACCGTGCTGGTCCCCGGTCGGGTGGACGGCTTGACCGCCGACCGCTTCATCAACCGGGTGTTTGCCACCGTCAACGAGGACAACAACTCGAGCCTGTATCTGATCAACCCGGCCAGCTCCACTCCGACGAAGTACACCTACAACCCCAACCCGTCGCAGAAGGCTCCCGGCGCCACAACCGGTAACGGTGGCACCGACAGCGTGTCGATCGGCGCCGACGGCACGGTGTTCGTGGCCCACTCCAACCCTGACCCGGGCTTCCCGGCCACGCCTGCCACCTACATCGTGACGCTGGATCAGGCCACCAAGAAGGCCAACCTGGCCCCGTTGTTCCGGGTCAACGCCAGGGCCAAGGACGTCGTCACGGGCAGCACCGTGACCCTGGCCCTCACCGACCCCGACTCCAATCGGTTCATCCCCACGGCGGCCCCGGTGCTGCCCGGGCGGTTGCTCCAGGTGGCCCAGGCTGACAGCCAGCTCGTGATCGTCGACAGCCCTGGCGCCAACCAGGGCCAGGGCGGTGGCGGTGGCGGTGGCAACCAGACCCTGCAGCGTCTGAACCTCACCAACGCCGAGAACCCGACGCTCAAGCCCACCATCGACGATGTCACCGAGATCACCGGTCCGGGAACCCTCTACGTGGTCGACCAGAAGGCCGGCACCGTGCAGACCATCGACACCACGAACTTCCCCAAGGGCAGCCTGGTGGTGGCTCAGCCCGCCGATTCGGGCAACACCGGCCAGCTCGGCATCTTGGATCCGAAGACCGGTGTCATCACCCACTTCCCAGACACCTTCGTCAGCCCCAAGGGCCTGGTGTTCGTCTCCGATGTGCCCGACGGTCCCCCGCCCGCCACGCCTGAGGCACCCATGGTCGTCTTGCTTCCGCTGGCCGGGCTGGCTGTCGGAGGCGGTGTCGTCATCATGCGTCGCCGTCCCACCCGCCTGGCCTGACCGGACAGCGGTCGGCGCGCGCCCGGTACCGTCTCGGGCCATGGCCCCCACGTTGACCCCCCGCGCCACGGACTTCCCCCGCTGGTTCCAAGACGTCGTCGCCCGGGCCGAGTTGGCCGACAACGGCCCCGTTCGAGGAACGATGGTCATCCGGCCGTGGGGCTACGCCATCTGGGAACGTCTCCAGGCCGCCCTCGACCAGCGGATCAAGGCCGCCGGGGCCGAGAACGCCTACTTTCCACTGCTCATCCCCGAGTCCTACCTCCGCCGTGAAGCCGAACACGTCGAGGGGTTCAGCCCTGAGCTGGCCGTGGTCACCCACGGCGGTGGCAAGGAGCTGGAGGAGCCGGTGGTCGTCCGACCGACCAGCGAGACGATCATCAACAGCTTCTTCGCCAAGTGGGTTCAGAGCCACCGTGACCTGCCCCTGCTCATCAACCAGTGGGCAAATGTGGTCCGCTGGGAGTTGCGGCCCCGCCTGTTCCTGCGGACGACCGAGTTCCTCTGGCAGGAGGGCCACACCGCCCATGCCACCGAGTCGGAGGCCCGAAGCTACGCCCTTCGGATCCTGACCGAGGTCTACCGCGCCACCATGGTCGAGGTCATGGGTGTGCCGGTGATGATGGGTCACAAGACGGCACAGGAACGCTTCGCCGGAGCCATCCGGTCCTGGTGCTGCGAGGCGATGATGGGCGATGGCAAGGCGCTGCAGATGGGCACCAGCCATGAGCTGGGTCAGAACTTCGCCCGGGCGTTCGGTACCCAGTTCAGCACCGATGCGGGCGCCCTCGAACACGTGTGGCAGACCTCGTGGGGGGTCTCCACCCGCCTCATCGGCGCCTTGGTCATGACCCATGGCGACGATGCGGGCCTCCGCCTGCCCCCGGCACTGGCTCCCATCGAGGTGGTGGTCATCGTGGTTCGTGACGGAGACGACGTGCGGGCCGCGGCCAACGCCCTGGTGGCCGAGCTGCAGGCTCTGGGCCGGCGGGTCCGCCTCGACGACCGGGTGGACACGTCCTTCGGGCGGCGCGCTGTGGGCTGGGAGATCAAGGGGGTCCCGGTGCGCATCGAGGTCGGCCCTCGGGACCTGGCGGAGGGCCAGGTGACCGTGGTCCGCCGCGACGTGGCGACCAAGCGCCCCGTTGCCTTGGCCCAGGCCTCGTCGCAGGTCATCGCCGATCTCGATGCCACCCAGGCCGGGCTTCTCGACGAGGCAACCGCGGCCTGCGGGGTTCGAACCCAACGGGTGGACAGCCTCGAGGAGGCGGCCGAGGCCGCCGCCGGCGGGGGGTTCGCAGTGGTTCCCTGGACGAAGATCGGCGTCGAAGGTGAGGCCCGGCTGGCCGCCGGCGGGATCACCGTGCGCTGCCTGCAGCGCCTCGACGGCGGCCTGGCGACGAGCGAGGGCGAGGCCGATCTCGTCGCCGTGGTAGCCAGGGCCTACTGAGGCCAGATCGGGGAATCGGTTCGGCCCCGGGCCCGTCGCTATACTCGTGGGGCTGCCCGCAGCGGGCGGTTCGTGCAGTACGTGGCGTGGGCCACCTGCGTGAGCAGGATGCCCACGCTTCTGTTTGATCCCTGACGGTCGGGAGCCAAGGGCTCCTCCGCACCGAAAAGGTCGGGGTAGCTACGAGATCGAGGAGGTAGAGATGGGTTCGACCGACAGCCTTGCGGTCTTGGCGCGCCCCCTTCTCGCCCAGGTCGGTCTCGACCTCTGGGACATCGAGATGGGTCCGGCGTTGGTTCGGATCCTGGTGGATCGGGCCGAGGGCGTGGACCTCGACGCCCTGACTGCGGCGGCCGGGGCTCTCTCCCCCCTCCTCGACGGGCGCGACGACCTGGTGCCGGAGGGCCGCTACGACCTGGAGGTCTCCAGCCCCGGCATCGAGCGCACGTTGCGGACCGTCGATCAGTACCGCCGCTACGTCGGCTCCCTGATGGCGCTCAAGACGTCGGTGCCCGTCAACGGGGCCCGTAGATTCCGGGCCACCCTGCACGGTGTGGTCGAGGGCGCCATCGACATTGTGGTGGAAGGCTCGAGCGAGACGGTCACCGTCGCTTTGGAGCAGATCGACCGGGCGCACACCGTCGTCGAGTGGGGACCACGGGCCACACCCAGGGCCAAGAAGGGCAAGAAACCGGGGGACACGACCCAACCGAGCCATTCCAGCCGCAGCGAGCACAGCACCGAGGCCGCCGGATCCGGTGCCAACGACAAGGACAGCGCATCATGAAAGACCAGTTCGCGTTTCTCGACGCCCTGCAACAGATCGCCAAGGACAAGGGCATCAGCGTGGAGATCCTGCTCGACGCCCTCGCCAACGCCTTGGTGGCTGCCTACAAGCGGACGCCCAACGCGGCCGAGGAGGCGATCGTCACCGTCGATCCGGAGACCGGTGACATCCGGGTCTACGCCCAGGAGGTGGACGAGGACCGCAATGTGCTTCGCGAATGGGACGACACCCCCAAGGACTTCGGCCGCATCGCCGCCCAGACGGCCAAGCAGGTCATCTTCCAGCGGATCCGCGAAGCCGAGCGGGACCTCAAATACGAGGAGTACGCCGGCCGGGAAGGCGATGTCGTGACCGGCATCATCCAACAGAGCGACAACCGCTACACCCTGCTCGATCTGGGCAAGGTAGAAGCCCTCCTGCCCCAGGCGGAACAGGTGCCCTACGAGCGCTACGAGCACGGCGCCCGGCTGAAGGCCTACATTGTCGAGGTCCGAAAGACGACGAAGGGGCCCCAGATCGTGGTCAGCCGGACCCACCCCGGCCTGATCAAGCAGCTCTTCGAGCTCGAGGTCCCCGAGATCGCCAGCGGCGTGGTGGAGATCAAGGCCGCCGCTCGGGAGCCTGGACACCGCACCAAGATCGCGGTGTGGTCCAACGACGCCAACGTCGACCCCGTAGGGGCTTGTGTGGGAGCCCGGGGGGCGCGGGTCCGGATGGTCACCAATGAGTTGCGGGGGGAGAAGGTCGACATCGTGCCCTTCTCCGACGAACCCCGCGAGTTCGTGATGCGGGCCTTGCAGCCGGCCAAGGTCAAAGAGGTCCACCTCGATGACCTGACCGGTACGGCAACGGTGGTGGTCCACGACTTCCAGCTGTCCCTGGCCATCGGCAAGGAGGGTCAGAACGCCCGCCTGGCCGCCCGACTCACCGGGTGGCGCATCGACATCAAAAGCGAGACCCAGATCGCCGAGGAGGAGGCCTACAACAATCAGGAGTGGGCCGAGGGCGAATGGGTGGAGAATGCCGCCGGGGAGATGGTCTGGCAGCCTGCTGACGGCGGTGAGACCGTCTCGGCCGAAGCTTGGTCGCAAGGCGACGCCACCGAGGATGGCGACGGGGCCGGCCCCCCTTCTGGTCCCGGGCCCAACCCTCCCGCCGTAGCCCCGGTGCCTCCTCCGGCCGTCTCGGAGCCCTAGACGGCCCGCCGGGTGCCGGTGCGGACCTGCGTCGGGTGCCGGACCCGGGCAGAAACCACCCAACTGCTGCGCGTGGTCCGCGATGGCGACGCTACGCTGGTGGTCGACCGCCGCGCTTCGGGGCGGGGTGCGTGGTTGTGCCGAGCCGCTGAGGGCGAGGCGATCCGTGCCTCGTGTCTGGATCTGGCGCAGCGACGTCAGAGCTTCTCGCGAGCCTTCCGGTCGCCGGTCGCGGCGTCGGCGGTTGAGGCGCTTCGTGAGAGTTAGCCAGAACGTGAGAAGATGGTGAGCGGCGCCGCCCCCTGTGCGGCGCAGGAGAAGGGACTGACGAAGCAACTTGGCCAAGAAGATCCGGGTATACGAGCTGGCACGAGAGCTCGGCCTCACCAACAAAGAAGCGCTCGATCTCTGCGTCGGCCTGGGGATAGGCGTCAAGAGTCACTCCTCGAGCATCGAGGACCAGCAAGCGGATCGCGTCCGTCGCAAGGCTGACCGCGAAGGACTCCGCCGTGACGTGCAGCCCGACGAGGACGAGGCCACCGGTCGTGACGCCGCCCCGCTGCGCCACCCCCCGGCCGAGGTGGTCGAGGCGCCCGAGGCACCGTTGCCCACCCCGCGACCCGACTCCCCTCGGTTGGTCACCAGCCGGCCCACCCCCGCCGACGCCTCACCCCGCCCCACCGAGGCCCCGGCGCGTCCATCGCTCCCCCCCGTCGCCGCCCGCGCCCAGGCTCCGTCGCCCGCCGATGCCCGGGTCGCACCCGCCGCGCCCCTTCCTTCCCAGGCACCCCCGACGGGCGCGCCTGGCCGCCCGGTGGTGCCCGCCGCGGCCCCCCCGCCCCCCCCCCCCCCCCCCGCCCCCCGCCCCCCCCCCCGCGAATCCCG
>JAABUQ010002554.1_pt1 | contig 35706 bp, 34 predicted proteins | sample 5560001 | NCBI WGS metagenome assembly JAABUQ01 (sample SAMN10711888, study PRJNA513371) | rock metagenome | isolation source: Antarctica rocks | place: Antarctica: Victoria Land, Finger Mt nord | collected 2015-12-18
CGACCCACGACCCACGACCCACGACCCACGACCCACGACCCACGCTCCACGACCCACGACCCACGACCCACGACCCACGACCCCACGCGGTCCAGTTACCCGGGACATGCGGCGAAGCGGCGGAATCCATCCCGGAATCCCTCGGAATTCGCGGCCGGCCCGGCCGACATTGTAACCAAGGAAGGGAGGGCCCCGAGCCTTCCGACCGGGCTTTGACCTTGCCAAAGGGGGGTCCCCGGCTACAATCCGCCCCCGGCCCGGCGGGCGGGCGCGCGGCCCGGGAAGCGGAAGGAGCGTGGCGGTTGCGACGTCGAACCTGGATCGGGATGGCGCTGGGGTCGGTCGCGGCGCCGGCCGCGTTCTACGGGGCCTGGCAATATCGCGACGAGCTGGTCGAGAAGCGGTTCGCCGTCGTCAGCCCCGGCCGGATCTTCCGGGGGGCCTGGCAACGGCCCGGGCCGCTCCGGCGCATCCTGGCGCGCGAGCGGATCAAGACCGTCGCGACCCTGACCGCGATCAACGTCGACGACCCCAAGTATGTCGACCAGGCCGAGGTCCTCCGCCGGGCCGGCGTCGCCTGGAAGCTCCTGCCGATCCACGGCTCTTACATGGACCTGGCGCAGATGGAGGAGGCGGCCGACCTCCTGGCCGACCCCCGGCTCCGGCCGATCTTCTTCCACTGCGTCGCCGGCCATCATCGGTCGAGCCAGGCGCAGGCGGCGTACCGGATCAAGCACGAAGGGTGGTCGGCCGACCGGGCCTGGGCCGAGGTCGCCGCGCTCCCCTGGGCCCGTCCCGCCAAGGATGCCGGCGACCACCGCCTGATCGTCGACTTCGCCGCGTCCCGGACCCCGCGAAAGGTCGCCTGATGCGCCTCCGACGCTTCCGATCCCGGCGGCTCCGCCTGGCCCTCCTGGCGACGGCCGCGCTCGGCCTCCCCATCGCCTGGGTGTTGCTGGTTTCCGAGAACTTCGGGACCGTCGAGCCGGGCGAGCTGTACCGCTCCGGGCAGATGGAAGCGGGTTCCCTGGCCGGGCGGGTCCGCGCGCACGGGATCAAGACCGTCCTGAACCTGAGGGGGTCGCATCCCGAGTTGGCCTGGTATCGGGCCGAGCGGGCCGCGACCCTGGCCGCCGGGGCGACGCAGGTCGACATCCCCCTGTCGTCGTGCGAGTGGATGTCGAGGGCCCAGGCGCGGGCCCTGCTCGACGTCCTGGACACGGCGAGTCGCCCGCTCCTGATCCACTGCTTCCACGGCTCCGAGCGGACCGGGATGGTGTCCGCCTTCGCCGAGCTGCTCCGGCCCGGCTCGACCCTGGCCGACGCCCGGGCCCAATTCACGGCCCGCCACATGTACTTCGGCCTCGGCGACGGCGTCGTCACCTTTCGCCACCTCGAAGCCTACGAGGCCTGGCTCCGGGGCCAGCCCCTCGCCCACGCTCCCGAGCACTTCCGCCGCTGGCTCGCCTCCGAATACCGCCCCGGCGAGCCCAGCCGCGACCGATGGAGCTTCGACCCGTACCCGCTCGTCGTCGTCACCAAGCCCGTCCAGGCGGCGTCCGCCCGGCGGTGACCGGGAAGGCGGGAATCGAACCGCCAAGGCGCCAAGATCGCCGAGGAGGGGAAGAGGGAAGACGAAGAAAATCCGAACAGGATCTCCAATTGCCGTAATCCTTCCCGTCCCCCTCCTCTTCCTTTGTTCCCCCTCCGCGATCTTGCCGCCTTGGCGGTCAAATCTCCGGATTCCCGAATTTCCCAACACGACGAGGCTCCCGGGCGTTATACGCAATGGGGGGCCCCGAAGTGGCGGTCGGCCTCCCTCACCTCGCGACACCCCTTTGCCGGAGCCTGGGTCATGATCCGACCTTCGCGGAGCTTCCTCGTCGCCCTGTCGGCCCTGGCCGTCCTGGGGGTGGTGGCCCTGGCCCTGATACTCACCCCGGGGGTCGGCGCCTCGCGGTTCGGCCCGCCGAGGCCGCCCCAGCCGTCGGCGAACAGCGAACCGGACGTGGAAGTCGTCGACGTGATCGGCTACCTCCCGCCCAGGGACGACGCCGACGGCATCCCGCTCGCCGACGACCGGCTCGCGGACAAGAAGCCGGCCTTCGACCCGGCCCTGGTCGACCGCCGCCCGATCCAGGGGTGGTCGCTCAACGCCAGCGACGCCGTGCTCCGCCTCGACGTGCCGATCATCAAGCCCGACCGCGACCCCGAGCTGCTGGTCCTCCACGCCAGCCATGCCCAGGCCGTCGACCGGGCCAGCGGGATCGTCCTGCCCTCGGTCAACCTCATCGACGGCAAGGCCAAGCAGTTCGACGACGGCCTGTACGCCGCGCTCGACCGGGCCTACTACCTCGGCCGCGGCGAGGTCATGAAAAGCCACCTCCGCCTCCTCCGGCGGGTCCACGACAAGGTCGCCAAGGTTTCGCCCGCCGCCGACTACCTGGCCGCCGGCCTGAGCCTCGGGGGCGAGCCGGTCGAGGTGTCGACCCGGGCCCGGTCGCTCGTCGACGGCTTCCTCGGCAATCAAGTCCTGTCCAAGCCGATCGCCTTCTACACCTGGGACAAGCCCCTGTTGGACTGCTTCCGGGTCCTCCGCTTCTTCGCCCAGCCGCTCTCCGAACCGATCGCCGAGGGGATCGCCCAAGTCCTCCGCGACGACGCGGCGCTCCGCGACGACTACCGGAAGGCCTACACCTTCCACGCCAAGCTGACCAACCCCCTGGTCGGCCGGACCCCGCTCGACTTCGTCGCCGGCCCTCCGCCCGGCCCGCTCGGGCTCGTGACGCTGTTCCCGCCGTCGTCGGCGCGGGAGAGCGAGCTGTTCGCGAAGCTGTTCCCGCGCGGCCTGCCCGCCGACGCCAACCTGATGAGGGAATTGATCGTCGCCATCCGGTCGGGCAAAGTCGACCTCAAGCCCAGGGCCGACGGCGGCTGGTACGACCACCAGGTCTACGCCCTGGAAACCCTGCTGTTGCCCGAGAAGGGGGCGGAGTCGGGCAAGCTCCTGCTGACCCGGCTCTACAAGAAGCGGATGCTGGAAGCGTTCCAGGCCCTGATGACCAAGCGCCGCGAGACCCACGCCCGCCAGTTCACCATAAGCGCCGCCGCGCCGCCGGTCGAGGAACTGACCTCCGTCGAGCCGAGGCTCCGGGTCGAGCCGGGCCTGACCTACTACCTCCGGACCGCCCGGTCGTATGCCTTCCTGGCCGACTTCCTCGAAGCGACCCTCGGCGAGTCGACCCTGAAATCGCTCCACGGGCGCCGCGAGTCGGGCGAGCGTGAAATGGACCTCCACGCCGAGCTGATCTTCATGCGCGAGCTGTTCTACGGGATGTACCTGATTGGCGCCGAGGACATCGGCCTCAAGCCGGCATTCCTCGACGGCGAGAAGGTCGACCCGGCCGCGGCCGAGAGGATCGCCGAGGGCTGGCTCGCCCGCCGGGGGCTCGACCCCGACCTCGCGGCCGACACCCGCGTCGCGGTCCCGATCCACTACGAGCCCACGACCGGCGCCGTCCGGCTCTGGGCGACGATCGGCGTCCGCCTCGCCGTGCTCCAGGTCAACTACATGACCCCCCCAAAGGTCCACCCGGTCGACGCCTCGGCCGACTGGAAGCCCGTGCCGGCCCACAAGCTCCGGACGATCGATTACCTGATCCCCGTGGACGAGTTCGCCGAGGTCGAGATCCAGGGGGGCCGCGTCCTCGATCGCGCCGAGCTGCGGGCGATCTGCGACCAGGCCAAGACCAAGGCGAAGATCATCGAGGCGTTGAAGGGCGTGAAATGACGACTCCCCCCCGGCCCCCCGGGGCGATCGACGGGCCCGAGCCCGAGAGCGGCGAGATCCAGGTCCGGGTCCGGTACGCCGAGACCGACCGGATGGGGCTGCTCCACCACGCCAATTACTTCGTCTACTTCGAGATGGGCCGGACCGAATTGCTCCGCGCGCGGGGCCTGACGTACCGCGACATGGAAGACGCCGGGCAACTGATGGTGATCGTCGACATCGGCTGCAAGTACAAGCGGCCGGCCCGCTACGACGACCTGTTGACCCTACGGACGACCGTGGAACGGATCACTCGCGTCAAGATCATCCACACATACCGGGTGTCCCGCGACGGGGTGCTCCTGGCCGAGGGGCACTCGACGCTCGCCTGCGTCGACCGCGAGGGGCGATTGCAGGCGTTGCCGGGATCGCTGGCCTGAAGGCCCGGCGGCACGGAGGTTGCTTCGTTCCCGGGCGATGGCGCGGGGCGAGGGTTCGGGGCGGCGTTCTCCAGGGCAAGGAGGCGGGACGATGGCCAAAGGGCCGATCAAGCGGGTCACTTGGAAAACCCTGGTCGAGGAGGAGGCGCCGCTGCTCTTGCCGGCGGCGCACGACGGGCTGGCGGCGAAGCTGATCGAGCGGGCCGGGTTCAAGGCCTACCAGGTCGGCGGCTTCGCCCTGGCCGGGGCCCGGCACGGCTTCCCGGACATCGACCTGGTCCATTACGGCGAGCAGAGCGCCGGGGTCCGCGACATCATCTCGGCGTCGAGCTTGCCCGTGATGATCGACGCCGACGACTGCTACGGCGACGTCAAGAACGTGACCCGGACGATCCGGGGGTACGAGAACCTGGGCGCCTCGGCCATCTTCTTCGAGGACCAGGTCGCCCCCAAGCGGTGCGGCCACATGGCGGGCAAGGAGGTGATCCCGGCCGAGGAGATGGCCTCCAAGGTCAAGGCCGCCGTCGGGGCCCGGCGGAGCCCCGACCTGTTCCTGGTCGCCCGGACCGACGCGATCGCGCCGCTCGGGCTCGACGAGGCCCTCCGCCGGGCCGAGCTTTACATCAACGCCGGCGCCGACGGGATCTTCATCGAGGGGCCCAGGAGCGTCGAGCAACTGGAGCGGATCGGCAAGGCGTTCCCCGCGGTCCCCAAGATCGCCAACATGCTCGAAGGCGGCGGGGTCACGCCGATCCTGTCGCCCAAGGACCTGCGCGCGATGGGGTTCGCGATGGTCCTGTACCCCACCTCGCTCCTCTTCCGGATCACCAAGACCCTCGAAAAAGCCCTCGACGACATGCTCGCCCAGCGCCTGACCTTCGAGGGCCAAGGCGTCAGCTTCGACGAGTTCGAGCAGATCGTCGGCCTCGAAGAATGGAAGGCGACCGAGGAGAGATACGGCAAAGGCTGACCCGCCGGGATCGTCGCCGGGGATGAATCCGAAACGCGACCGGAGGGCCGATCGCCGCGATTCCCGTTGGTAAGCCGGGCCCGGGGCCGCTACAGTGGTGGGGAGATGCCGGCCGGCGCGGGCCATCGACCCGGCCGGACCCCGCCCCCCTCCTCGAAGCCGAAGGGCCTTCCGCATGACGCGACCTTCGCTCCCCCGCCTCCTCGCGCTGACGTTCCTGGTCGGGCCCCTCGCGGCGGCGCGGGCGGCGGACGGGCCGGCCCGAGGTCCCTCCGCCCCGGACGGCCCGGTCAGCTTCTCGCGGGAGGTCTCGCCGATCCTCCAGCGGAAATGCCAGGGGTGCCACCAGCCGGCCAAGGCCAACGGCAAGCTCGACCTGACGACGTTCGAGGCGTTGCGGGCCGGCGGCGCCTCGGGCCCCTCGTTCGAGCCGGGCGACCCGGGCGAGGGGAGCTTGATCGAGAACGTCGGGGGCAAGGCCCCCGCCATGCCCCCCAACGCCCCGCCGCTGACCCCCGACGAGGTCGCCACCCTGACGCGCTGGGTCGCCCAGGGGGGGACCGACGACACCCCGCCCCGGGCCCGGGACACCATCGACCCCGACCACCCGCCGGCCTACGCCGCCCCGCCGGTCATCACCGCCCTGGCCTTCAGCCCCGACGGCCAAAGCCTGGCGGTCTCGGGCTATCGCGAGGTTTTGGTCCACAAGGGGGACGGCTCGGGGCTGGTCCGCCGCCTGGTCGGCCAGGCGCAGCGGGTCGAAAGCCTGACGTTCTCGCCCGACGGCGCGACCCTGGCGGCCGTCGGCGGCTCGCCCGGCCGGTTCGGCGAGGTCCAGTTCTGGGACCCCGCCGCCGGCAAGCTCCGCGGCGCCGCCCGGTCGACGCACGACACCCTCTATGGCGGCGCCTTCACCCCCGACGGGGCGAGGTTCGCCTTCGGGGCCGCCGACAACTCGGCCCGGGTCGTCGAGGTCAAGGACGGCCGCGAGGTCCTCAAGGTCGACTCCCACTCCGATTGGGTCTTCGGGACCACCTACTCGCGCGACGGCAAGCACCTCATCACCCTGGGCCGCGACGGCGCCCTGAAGCTGATCGAGGCCGCCACCGGGTCATTCATCGACGACATCGGCAAGAACTACGGCGAGCTGAAAGTCCTGGCCCGGAACCCCAAGGACGACACCGTCGCCATCGGCGGCGACGAGCGCATCCCCCGGCTCTACAAGATCTACCGGACCCAGGCCCGCGACCCCAGCTACACCGACTTCAACCTCCTCCGCGCCTTCGAAGCCCAGCCCGGCCCGATCTCCGCCATCGCCTTCGCCCCCGACGGCGCGACCCTGGCCGTGGGCGGGGCCGGCGGCGAGGCCCGGCTCTACCGGGCGGCCGACGGGGCCCGGGTCGCCACCCTGCCCGGCCACAAGGGCGGGATCTACGCCCTGGCCTTCGCCCCCGACGGCGCCCGGGTCGCCACCGGCGGCTTCGACGGGACCGTCCGGATCTTCGCCACCGCCGACGGCAAGCCCCTCGCCCAGTTCGCGCCGGTCCCGATCGAGTCGCCCGTGGCCGCCCGCTGACGCGACGGGCCGCGACCCAATCGTCGAGTAATCAGGAGAGGAGACCCGATGGCCACGACGAGACCCGCCCCTCCCGAATGCGTCGGTTTCCTCTTGCGCAACGTGGAGTGGGACGTTTATCGCAAGCTCCGCGACGACGAGGCCCACGACTCCTACCGGATGACCTATCTCGACGGGAAGCTGGAGATCACTTCGGGCCTCTTCGCCTTCGAAAGCATGACGCTCCACAACGTCGAATGGGCCGTCTACAAGGGCCTCCGGGGCGACCCGGCCAACGACGGCCTGCGGATGGAGTACCTCGACGGGGACCTGACGATCATGTCGCCGCAACTCCGCCACGACAACAACTCGCGCCGGCTGCTCTACGTCGTCACCGCCGTGGCGAGGGCGTGGCGTGTCCGGCTCCTGCCGATCGGGGCCACGACCCTCAACCGCGAAGGGGAAGCCGAGATCAGGGGAGTCGGCAAGGAGCCCGACGAGGGGTTCTACCTCGGCGACGACGAGGCGAGGGTCCGCGACAACGAGACGCTCGACCTGGCCGTCGACCCGCCGCCCAGCCTGGCCATCGAGGTCGACAACACGGCGACCTCGGAATCCGCCCTGCCCGCTTACGCCCGGATCGGCGTGCCCGAAGTCTGGATCTACAAGGTCCGTGAACACGCGGTCTGGTTCGGCGGCCTGGTCGATGGAAAGTATGCGACGATCGACCGGAGCCTTGGCCTGCCCCGCCTGACCCCGGCCCTGGTCCTCCAGGCGCTCGACGCCCGCCTCGGCGGTTTAGACGAGCTGGATTGGCTGGACTGGCTCGACGCCTGGGCCCGGGGTCTGCCCGAACCGCTTGCTCGCTGACTTGTCAAAGGAGAAGAAATTCATGGCCACCATCACGGCTCCGACGCCAGCGAACTTCCCTGGCGTAACCTTGCGGAACATCGATTGGACGACTTATTGCAAGCTCCGGGACGACCCCGCCAACGATTCTTACAGGATGACCTATCTTGACGGGGATCTGACGATCCTGTCGCCCCAGATCCGCCACGACAACCGCTCGCGTTGGCTTTATGAGATCGTCACGACCGTGGCGAGGGCCTGTCTTATCCGTTTCAAACCCATCGGGGCAACCACGCTCCGCCGCCCGGATCCGGTTTTGCTGGGTGGGGCCGGCAAGGAGCCCGACGACGGATTTTATCTCGGCGATGCCGTGGCGCGAGTCCCGAGCGACGATGAACTCGACCTGGCCATCGACCCGCCGCCCAGCCTGGCCATCGAGGTCGACAACACGGCGACCTCGGAATCCGCCCTGCCTTCTTACGCCCGGATCGGCGTGCCCGAGGTCTGGATCTACAAGGTCCGAGAACACGCGGTCTGGTTCGGCGGCCTGGTCGGCGGGAGATATGAGACGATCGACCGGAGCCTCGGCCTGCCCCGCCTCACGACTGCGCTCGTGCTCGAAGCCCTCGACGCTCGCCTGGGCGGCCTGGATGACTTCGACTGGCAGGACTGGCTCGAAGGTTGGGCGCGGGCCCTGCCCAAGCCGCCGGCGCCCACCCCCTGAATCGCCCCATCGGCTCGCGAGCTTCTCTCGGGCCGGACCTTCTCGGACACGCCCCTCCCGCACGCTTCCCACCGCACGAACGATCGAGGACCACCGATGCCCAGCCGACCCCGAATCCGCCCGATCACCCTCGGCCTGACCTGGGCCTGCCTGGTCCTGGCCTCCGCCTTCGCCCGGGGCGACGGGGCGAGCCCCCCCGCGCCGGTGGCCCTGGACGTGTTCCCCAAGGCGCTGGCCCTCGACGGCCCGCGCGACGCCCGGCGGGTCCTGGTGACCGGCGTCCTGGCCGACGGCTCGAAGGTCGACCTGTCGGGCTCGGCGCGGTTCGAGGCGCCTTCGGGGGTGGACTTCGACCCTCGGGGATTCGCCCACGGCCGGCGGGACGGGTCGTATCCGGTCCGGGTCGTCGCGGCTGGGATGTCGGCCGACCTGGCGGTGGTCGTGACCGGCTCGGGCGGTCCCCGGCCGGTGAGCTTCGTCCGCGACGTGGCGCCGGTCCTGTCGAGGGCCGGGTGCAACGCGGGGACTTGCCACGGCTCGGCCAAGGGGAAGAAGGGGTTCAAGCTCAGCCTCCGGGGGTATGACCTCGACTACGACCATGCCCAGCTCGTCGAAGACCTCGCCGGCCGCCGGTTCAACCGCTCGGCGCCCGACCAGAGCCTGATGCTCCTGAAGCCGACCATGAGCGTCCCCCACGAGGGGGGGCAGGCGCTCCCGCCCGACGCGCCGGCCTATGGACTGCTCCGCGACTGGATCGCCCAGGGGGTCCGGAGCGACGTCGGGGCGACGGCGCGGGTCGCGAGCCTGGAGGTGCATCCGCCGGTGATCGACCTGGCCCGCGAGGGGCAATCCCAGCAGGTCCTGGTGATCGCCCGCTACCCCGACGGCTCGACCCGCGACGTCACCCTCGACGCGATCTATTCCAGCAGCGTCCCCGGCGTGGCCGACGTGTCGACCACCGGCCTGGTCACCTCCGCCCGCCGGGGCGAGGCCGCCATCCTCGTCCGCTACGAGGGGGCCTTCGGCGTCGACAACGTCACCGTCATGGGCGACCGCTCGGGGTTCGCCTGGGCCCCCCAGCCCGTGCACAATTACGTCGACGAGCTGGTCGATCAAAAGCTCCGGAAGGTCAAGGTCCTCCCCTCGCCCGTCGCCGACGACGCCGACTTCCTCCGCCGGGCCTCGTTCGACCTCACCGGCTTGCCCCCTTCCCCCGAGACCGTCCGCGCCTTCCTGGCCGACACCTCCGAGACCCGGGCCAAGCGCGACCGCGTCCTCGACGCCCTGATCGCCGGCCCCGAGTTCGTCACCCACTGGTCGCACAAGTGGGCCGACTTGCTCCAGGTCGACCGCAAGAAGCTGGGCGACAAGGCCACCTGGGCCTTCCTCCGCTGGATCGAGGAGGCCGTGTCGCGGAACGTCCCGTATGACCGGTTCGTCCGCGCCGTGGTCACCGCGCAAGGCAGCTCGATCGACAACCCGGCGGTGAACTATTACCGGGCCTCGAAGGAGCCGACGGTCGCCCTGGAGAACGCGACCCAGCTTTTCCTGGGCGTCCGGTTCTCGTGCAACAAGTGTCACGACCACCCGTTCGAGCGCTGGACCCAGGACCAGTATTACGGGATGGCCGCGTTCTGGGGCCGGGTCGGCACCAAGACGGGGTCCCGGCCCGGCGAGCAAATCCTCTACGACAAGGCGTCCGGCGAGGTCGCCCACCCCAAGGACGGCCGCGTCATGCCGCCCGGCTTCCCCTACGCCTTCGACCGCGCGGGCCGGGGCCCCGGGACCTCGAAGCCGACCCGCCGCGACGAGCTGGCCGGCTGGCTCACCGCGCCGGAGAACCCGTTCTTCGCCCGGTCGCTGGTCAACCGGGTCTGGAGCTACTTCCTCGGCCGGGGGATCATCGAGCCGGTCGACGACATCCGGTCGAGCAACCCCCCGTCCAACCCCGAGCTGCTCGACGCCCTCGAAAAGGACTTCATCGCCCACGACTTCGACGTCCGCCACCTGATGCGGACGATCGCCCGGTCGCGGACCTACCAGGCCTCGATCGCCACCAACGAATGGAACGCCGACGACGCGGTGAACTTCTCGCACGCCGCCGTCCGCCGCCTGACCGCCGAGCAGCTCCACGACGCCATCGACCTCGCCGCCGGCCGGAAGCCGAAGTTCGCCGGCGTCCCCTCCGGCTTCCGGGCCAACCAGTTGCCCGACTCCCAGGTCGCCGCCGGCGGCTTCCTCGACCTGTTCGGCCGCCCCGCGCGGGAAACCCCCTGCGAGTGCGAGCGCTCCAGCGAGGTCAGCCTCGGCCAGGCCTTGAACCTCGTCAACGGCCCGACGATCTCCGACGCCCTCGTCGACCCCGACGGCCGGATCGCCCGCCTCTTGAAGAAGGGCCCCGACGACCCCACCATCGCCGACGAGATGTACCTCGCCGCCCTGTCCCGCTTCCCCACCCCCGACGAGAAGACCCGGGCCATCGCCTACCTGGCCAGGGGCGAGAGCAAGCTCGAAGGCGCGCAAGACCTCCTTTGGGCCCTGATCAACAGCCCGGCGTTCCTGTTCAACCGCTGAAATCGCGGGAGGAGCCCTCGAATGTCCACCGTCCTCGAACCGCCCCCGCCCTCCACACGGGCCCCGGTCGCGCCATCGATGCCCCCGCCGGGGCCGGTTGATCTGCTCTACCGCCTGAGCGTCGAGCAATACCACGCGATGGCCGACGCGGGCATCTTGAACCGATCCGATCGCGTCGAACTCCTCGAAGGGTTGCTCGTCGCCAAGATGACCAAGCATTCGCCGCGCATCGTCGCGACCGACTTGACACAGACCGTCCTCATGCGAACCCTGCCGGCCGGCTGGTTCGCCTCGATGCAAAACCCGATCACGATCGTCGAGTCCAACAGCGAGCCCGAGCCCGACGCCAAAGTCGTCCGAGGCGAACCCCGCGATTACCTGAACCGGCGCGTCACCCCCGCCGACGTGGCCTTGGTGGTCGAGGTCGCCGACTCGTCGCTACACAGGGACCAAGTCACGAAGAAAGCGGTTTACGCCCGAGCGGCGATTCCGATCTACTGGCTCCTCAACATCCCGGCCTACCGGCTCGAAGCCTACGCCGATCCGACCGGCCCCGACCCCAGCCCCGACTACCGCCGCCGGGTCGACCACGGCCCCGACGACCATGTCCCCCTAATTCTCGACGGCCAGGAAGTCGCCCGGATTGCCGTCCGCGACCTGTTGCCGCGAAATCGACCGCCGACCGCCGATCGCTGACCGCCGAAAGCTGACCGCTGACCGCTCCTTTCCCCTTCTGGAGACGCCGCCCATGCTCTCGATCCCCGCGCCCGGGCCTTCGGCCCGCCTTTGCGACGCCCCGAGTCGCCGTGAGTTGCTCCGGGTCGGCGGCGCCGGCCTGCTCGGCCTGGGCCTGGCCGACGTCTTGCGGCTCCAGGGACACGCGGCCGAGCGGTCGCCGGCCGGCCCGGCCCGGCGGGGCCTGCCGGGGTTCGGCAAGGCGAAGAACGTCATCCTCCTGTTCCTCCAGGGCGGCCCGAGCCACATCGACCTGTGGGACCCCAAGCCCGACGCCCCCGAGAACATCCGCGGCCTGTTCAAGCCGATCGAGACGAAGACGCCCGGCCTGTTCCTGGGCGAGCACATGCCCAAGCTCGCGGCGATCACCGACAAGCTGACGATGATCCGCTCGGTCAGCTACACGCCGGTCGGCCTGTTCAACCACACGGCCGCGATGTACCAGATGCTCACCGGCTACACGCCCGACAAGGTCAGCCCCACCGGCCAGCTCGACCCGCCCAGCCCGGCGGATTATCCCAACGTCGGGTCCAACGTCATCAAGCTCCGCCCGCCCGAGGAGGCGATGCTCCCGTTCGTCATGCTCCCCCGCCCCTTGCAAGAGTCCAACGTCATCGGCAAGGCGGGCAACGCCGGCTTCCTCGGCAAGGCGTATGACCCGTACACCCTGTATCAGGACCCCAACGCCCCGCTCCAGCTCGACGACCTGTCGCTCCGCAAGGAGATTTCCGAGGTCCGCCTCAAGCGCCGGAGCAGCTTGCTGGGGACCGTGGTCTCGGGGATGCCGGAGCTGGAGCGGGCGACCAGCTCGTATGCCCTGGACACGTACCAGGCCAAGGCGTTCGACCTGATCCTGTCGGGCCGGGCCCGCAAGGCGTTCAGCCTCGACCTCGAAGACCCCCGGACCCGCGACCGCTACGGCCGCCACACCTTCGGCCAGAGCGTCTTGCTGGCCCGCCGCCTGATCGAGGCCGGGACCCGGTTCGTCCAGGTCAACTGGCCGAGCGTCGCCAACGGCGACCCGAACTCGACCGCGTGGGACACCCACGCCGCCAACTTCAAGCCGCTCAAGGAGCTCCATTGCCCCAAGCTCGACGCCTCGCTGTCGAGCCTGATCGCCGACCTCGACGGCCGGGGGCTCCTCGACGAAACCTTGGTGGTCGCCATCGGCGAGTTCGGCCGCTCCCCCCGGATGGGCGTCTCGACCTCGGGCAACAACAACGCCCCCGACGGCCGCGACCACTGGCCGTATTGCTACACCGCTGTCATGGCCGGCGCCGGGATCAAGCGGGGCGGCGTCCACGGCAAGAGCGACGAGCACGCCTCCTCGCCGATCGAAAGCCCCGTCCACCCGACCGAGATCCTCGCCACCATCTACCACGCCCTCGGGATCAACCCCGCCCAGATGGTCATGAACCAGCAGAATCAGCCCCGCGAGTTGGTCAAGGCCGAGCCGGTGTACGGGCTCTACGGCTGAGGCCGAATCGAAGGAGATCGAACATGGCCGCCGAAGGGACGACGATGGGCCGGATCACGCTCGAATTCACGGTCGCTAATAATCGAGAGGTCGCATTGGCGGAGTCCGGACACATGGCCGCGGAGGCCGTCCGCCGAGTGACGCTCAAGGGCGTCGTCGACACCGGCGCCACGCGGCTGGTCCTGCCCGAATCCGTCGTCAATCAGCTCGGCCTGGTCCCCTCCGGCCAGGCCACCGTCCGATTCGCCGACCAACGGACCGCGATTCGCGCGATGGTCAAGGGCGTCTCGGTCGAACTCCTCGGCCGCCAGGGGGTCTTCTCGGCGATCGTCGAGCCGGGCCGGGGCGACGCCCTGATCGGCGCCATCGTCATGGAAGACCTCGACTTCCTCGTCGACTGCGCGACCCAGACCCTCCAGCCCCGCGACCCCAACGGGATCTTCTCCGAGATCGAATGAACGACCATCTCACGTCCGCAACACCACCACCGCCCCCGCCAGGAGCAAGGCCACGCCGACCAGGCGCCACGGGCTGACCCGGTGGATGGCGAAGCCGACCAGGCCGAAGTGGTCGAGCAGGACCGACGCGAGGACCTGGCCGGTGACGACCGCGGCGAGCCAGCCGGCGGCCCCCAGCTTGGGGGAAAACGTGACGGTCGCCACGATGTACGAGGCGCCCACGACCCCGCCCAGCCAGGCCCACCAGGGGCCCCCCGCCAGGCTCGCCGCCGACGGCCAAGCCGGCCGGACCGCCAGGCCGTAGGCGACCAGGGCCAGCGTCCCGGTCGCGAACGAGGTGATCGCCGCCGGGACCGGGTGGCCCATCCGGGCCCGGAGCCCGTTGTTCACCCCCACCTGCAAGGCCAGGGCCGCCCCCGAGAGTAGGGCCAGGGCCGCGTAAAGCCAGGTCATTCGTCGAGGTCCCGGTCGGGTGGGTGGGTTGATCGGTCGCGAGATCAAACGGCGCGAGCGGTCCAGGCTATTCGCCCCGGCCGCCCGAAGCAACCGCCGCCCCGCGACCGAAACCGACGGCCCGGCGATCCGGGCCCGTTTTCCCGGGGGCCATCAGCGGACCGGCCCCGGGCCGAAGACTTCGACCTCCACGCCACGGGCGGAAACGCGGGACCCTCCTCGATCCGCCCGACCGCCGCGACCCGGGTCCGGTTCGAAATCACCACGGTTCGCCCGGCTAACTTCCGCTGGGCCCTACCATTCGGGCGCGAGACGTGGCAGGATCGGAAGGACCGTCCCGTGCCCCGAAGGCCGTGCCGCCACTCCTCGGCTCGCCACGGCCTCCTGACCTTTCCGGCGCGGCGACGCCGCCCGCGTTTTCCGATCCGCGAGGATGCGCATGATCCCGATCGAATGCCCGAAATGCGGACGGGGGGGCAACGTCCCGCCCGACCGCCTCAACGCCCGGCTGGTTTGCAAGGCCTGCCATACGGTCTTCCATATGGATGCCAGCGGCCACATGGTGCTCGGCGATCCCTTCGACCCCGCGAAGGACCCGCACAAGAAGCGCGCCACCCAACAGGCCAAGCCCGACTTCGAGTTCGACCTCGCCCAGACGCTGCGCGACATCCCGCCGGCGGTCCGCTTCGGCGTGCCCGGCGTCGTGCTCGCCCTGGTGTTCTGGCTCTACATCCTGCCCCTGATCGGCGGGCCGGGCGCCCCCGCCTATCAGGGGCGAGCCGAGAGCGTCATCCGCGCCCTGGTCGACAAGGACCGGGCCAAGGTCATCTCCCTGGCCACCCCGTCCACCGCCGACACGGCCGGGCAGTGGTACGACGTGATGCGGGGCCTGGTCGAGAAGAATCAGATCGGCACCGACGTCACCATGAGCGTCGCGCTGTTCAGCGGCAACGCCGAGACGGACAATGCCCTCACCCTCTGGTGCATCGTCTACAGCAACTCGATCGGGCCCTCGTCCACGGTGCCCGTCAACATCGATATGACGCGCGACGGTGGCGACTGGATGCTCGACGGGACCAAGAGCCTCTCCGAAGCCCAGAAGACCGCCGCGGCCTCCAACGCGGCCTCCAAGAAGAGTTGACCGCGAGCCACGCCAAACGTCGGTCGCGGACGAAGCCGGACCGGCCTCGACGCGACCGACCTCATCCCATCCCCCTCGGACCGGGCCCCTCCACCCCGGGCGGAAGCCCTCGGGCCCCGGACGCCGTCCCTCCCCAAGCGAGCGATCACCGATCCGAGGAATGGTCGCGTGCCGGAAGGCGATCCCGGCCGATCGGCGGGATCGTCCACCGGGACGAAGAAACCCCTCGCCCCCGGGGCCGGGGGGAGGGGTTCCTCGAACGATCCGGCGGATTCCGCGCGGGACTCGCTCAGTAGCTGTCGGCGCTGACGACTTCCCCGCCGGCGCGGGTGCCGAGGGCCCACCAGGTCGATCGGGAAATCGTGCTCTTGATGAACTTGACGCTGCCGTCGGCGAACATGACGTTGACGCCGCCGGGGTGGTAGCTGCTGGCCATGTAGGACGTGGCGTTGTCCATGGCGCATCCCGGCCCGCAGCCGTTGCGGCAGCCGTTGAACGGGTAGAGCGAGTCGTTGGGGACCTGCATCGTGTTGAACATCGAGTAGCCCGAGATCCCGACCGACCAGCGCCAGCCGCGATAATCGACGATCTGCTGGCTCGCCCGATTGTTCCACTGGGTGAGGCAAGCTTGGAGGGCGGTCTGGACGGTAGCGTAGTTGGGCCCGCTGCCGTCGTAAAGGTCGGGGTCGTTGCCACCACCGCCCATGACGCCGTTGCCACGCGAGTGGGTGCCGGGGTGGATTTTGCCGCGCTCATCGCCACGGCCGTCGCCCTGCAAGCCTTCGGCGTAAGCGACGGTGTTCGAGCTCCCATCGGTCGCGTCGCGGAGGCCATGCGGCTTCCGCATGGAGAACATGCCGTTGCTGCCCGTGTGGGGGGGATTGTTGTTGGGGTTTTCATTGACGTAGCTGTTGCCCGTGCTGGTCCCATAGCAGGAGAAGTAGCTGTTGTTGCAGTACTTGCCGGCATTGGTGTCCGACGGGCAGAGGAAGATGTTGACGGTAGTGTTGGTCACCGTGCTGTTGATAACTTCGGCCTGCCCGTCTTTTTGTTCCGGACATAGGGCGAAGTTAATCGCGTTGAACAGCGGGGCTTGCTCCAGGAACGGCAGCATCGCGGCCGCGGCGCTCCAGTTGTTCCAGTTGACGGAGCCCATGTTGTTGTCGCGGTAGGCCTGCTCCGATCCGCCCATCGGGAAGACGTCGTTGGTCGAGTGGTAGTTGTGCAGCCCCAACCCCAACTGCTTGAGGTTGTTGACGCATTGGGACCGGCGGGCGGCCTCGCGGGCGGCCTGGACGGCGGGCAGCAGCAGCGCGATCAGGACCGCGATGATGGCGATGACGACCAGCAGCTCAATCAGCGTGAAAGCACGTCGGGCCCGGCGAGTCATGAATGACTCCGATCGAAAATGAGGGAAAGGCGTTGAAAAACCGAATTGAAAGAGGAAAATTTCGCCAAGTATCGGAAACTGTCGTTGCAAAGACACGTTCGCATCTTCGGACGACGCCACGGGCCAGGGCTGGCGAAAACCCATGACCCGAAGCAGCGAGACCCTCATTACTTCTTCCTGCTCTTGTTATAGTCTTCCGAAGTCATGCCACCTTTGTTGGTGTCAACGGGAGCAGCATCCTTCACCGTGCCGCCGGTCCCCTGGGCCGGCTTCCCGGAATCACACCCGGTCAAGGTCATGACCGAGGCGTAAAGGAAAACGACCAGCAAAAACGCACCCATCCCGCGAGCGTTGCGCATGAAGTGACCCCCGTGTGCCGAATTGTGCCGACGAGTGAGCCGAGAGGGATGAAGAAATTGCGACCCAACCCCGCACCAATCGCCTCGACCGGTTGGACCGTTCCCTATTCCAGCCATTCTTCCGAGAAAATTCAACAAGAAAATTACTCGGCCATCGAATTCGCCGAATTCCGCTATTTTCGAAGAGATTCCATGTTGGGAAAGATCAACCCGCGGGGACCAGCTTCGCCCGAAGCCGGCCGCCAGACATGGCGTCCGACCGAAACTCCGTAAACCAGGCCAGAGGTTTTCGCTTCGGTCCGAGATGGTCCACGCCATCCCCGATCTTGCCCAAATCCTTACCAAGCGGCATGCCAGCATGGCGCGAATTCGCCATCCCTGCCCCCTGATTTCAAGGAGAACCCATCGCCCGGCCGCCGGTCCCTCGGGGAACCCGCCTTCGGCAAGCTTACGGGGCCGCCCATGAGGTCGTGACGGGATGGCGTCACCATCGGGGCGACCCGTCCGGACGGTTCAGGCGACGCCTTGCTGGGCGGGGGCGGGGCAGGCCGGCAGTCGGAGCGTGAAGGTGGTCCCCCGGCCGAGGCGGCTCTCGGCGCGGAGGCGTCCCCGATGCCCTTCGACGATCTCGCGGCACACGGACAGGCCGAGGCCGGTCCCGCCGAGGCCGGTCTCGTCGGGGCCGGACTTGGTCGTGAAGAACGGCTCGAAGATCCGCCGGAGGTCGGCCGGGGCGATCCCCCCGCCGGTGTCGGCGATGCCGACCTCGGCGAGCCGCCCGGTGGCGTCGAGCCCGACGCGGACCCGGACCGTCCCGCCGTCGGGCATGGCCTGGCGGGCGTTGATGACCAGGTTCAGGAGCACCTGCTGGATCTGCGCCGGGTTGACCCGCGCGTGCGGCTGGCCTTCGGCCCGGAAGTCGACCCGGACCCGGTGGTTGGCCAGGTCCTTGGCCGTGAGCAGGAGCACCTCGCGGGCCAGGCGGGTCAGGTCGGTCGCCGACCGCCGGTCGGCGCGGGGCCGGGCCAGGCCGAGCACGCCCCCGGTGATCGCGGCGGCCCGCTCGGCCCCCTCCTGGATCTTCTCGAACGCCCGGCGGCGGAACTCGGGGTCGGGGTTCCGCAGTCCTAATTTGGCATAATTCAGGATCGGCGTCAGGGCGTTGTTCAACTCGTGGCAGACGCTGCCGGCCAGCACGCCCAGGCTGCTGACGCGCTGAAGCTCGACCACCTGGCGGCGGAGGGCTTCCCAGTCCTCGGGCGTCGGCATTGGCGGAGTCGGCGGGTCGTTCGCTGGGGCGGCCATCGGTCCCCTCGCATCCTGAACTTCGGGGTCGGAGGGCCGGCCCGGTCGAATCGACCTGCCCTGACCCTTCGTATCGGCCGACCCGCGCCCCCGGGATGAGCCGGCCCCTCGAAGGCCGGGACCGCGACCGACTCCAGGACCCCCGGTCGGCGTTGGCGACCCCGGGCCTGGCACATCTTCGGTCGGGCCGTCGATGATCTGGCTTGACGGTGACCAGGAACGAACCCATATTAAAAGAATCGCCCGATTCGTGAAACAAGTCCGACAATTTGCGGCCTGTATTACAGGTTTGCTTGATGGCCGATGACACGGAGGCTCCCATGCGGGCCGGCCGACTCATTCAACAGATCGAGGGGTATCGGGCTTTCATCCCGGCCCCGCTGCCTCCCGATCCACCGTTGTTCTTCGATGCCGAGATGATCGGCCTCCTTTCCAGGGCGGATCGCGCGCTGGGGCGGTTGGATGGCATCACTTCGATCCTGCCGAACCCCGATCTGTTCGTGGCGATGTTCGTGAGGAAAGAGGCGGTGCTCAGCTCCCAGATCGAGGGGACGCAAAGCACCCTCGATGACGTCCTCCAGTTCGAGCTGGACGAGGAGGGGGTCGATCTCCCGAAGGACATCGGCGAGGTCGTCAATTACGTGAACGCCATGAGTTACGGGCTGGGGCGGTTGAAGGACCTGCCGTTGTGCCTGAAGTTGATCAAGGAGATCCATGATCGGCTGCTCCGGGGAGTCCGGGGGGGCGAGAAGACACCAGGCGACTTTCGACGCACCCAGAATTGGATCGGGCCCCCGGGATGCACGCTAAACACCGCCAACTTCGTGCCGCCCCCCGTCCACGAGATGCACCCGGCGCTCGACAACCTGGAGCGATTCCTCCACGACGCCGATTCCTCCCCCGTGCTCATCCATTGCGCCCTGGCCCATGCTCAATTCGAGACGATCCACCCGTTCATCGACGGCAACGGGCGGGTCGGACGGCTCCTGATCACGTTCCTGCTCTGCCAACGCGAGATTCTTCGTCGCCCCCTGCTCTACCTCAGCTCCTACCTCAAGGCTCACCGGGCCGAATATTACGATCGGCTAATGGCGATCCGCCTGACGGGCGACTGGGAGGGTTGGATCAAGTTCTTCCTCCGTGGCGTCTTCCAGGTCAGCCAGGCGGCGTCGGACACGGCCCGCAAGATCCTCGAATTGCGGGAGCGGCATCGGCAGCAGGTCAAAGTCCAACCCCTCCTCGATTACCTGTTCGAGCAACCGCTCGTTTCCATCCAGATGGTCCAGGAGCGACTCGGCTGCGCCTTCCCCACCGCCACGAAGTATGTCGAGCAATTCGCCGACGAGGGCATCCTTCGAGAGACGACCGGCTTCCAGCGGAATCGCCGCTATCGGTTCGACCCCTATCTTGCCCTCTTCGACTCGGCCGACTTCGCCCCGTTCGTCCCCCCCGGCGCGACGGCCGGGGATGCTCGGGAGGCGGGGGAAATCCGCCCGTCGTGATCGCTCGTCCGCGAAGACCGCCCGCGCCGACGCCACTGATATCCGACACCGCTCGCCCAGGATCAGGTTCTTCGATGGATACCGCAATCTACGACCAGCACGGGATTCGCTTCGAGTACCCCGACGACTGGGAACTGGACGTGGAAGAGGACGGTCCCCGGTCCACGGTGACCGTGCAATCGCCCGGCGGCCTGGCCTTCGCCCTGGTGACGGTCGACGACGACGCCCCGGCCCCCGCCGACCTCGCCGACGAGGCCCTGGCGGCGCTCCGCGACGAGTACCCGACCCTGGACACCGTGCCGGCCCTGGAAACGATCGCCGGCCGGCGGGCCGTCGGCCACGACGTCGAGTTCGTCAGCCTCGACCTGCCCAACTCCTGCGCCATCCGCTGCTTCCGGAGCCCGCGCCGGACCGTCTTCGTCCTCGGCCAGTGGTCCGACCTCGAAGCCGACGCCGAGGCCACGCTCCGCGCCCTCCGCCGCTCGCTCGAAGAAACCGACGCCTGAGCCCGCCCTCCCGGAGCCCGCGACCATGACCACCGCCGCCCTCATCCCATCCCACGTCCACCTCGACCCGGAAGGCCGAGCCTGGATCGACGACACCAACACCAAGGTCATTGAAGTTGTCATCGCCCAGATTGCTTACGGCTGGAGCCCCGACGAAATTCATCGGCAATTCCCTCATTTAAGCATGGCACAGGTTCACGGCGCTCTCATGTATTATTTCGACCATCAGGCCAGTTTCGACGCGGAAATCGAGCGACAGGTCCGAGAGAATGACCGGGCTCTTGCCGATGAGCAAGACTCGCCGCTCAGACAAAGGCTCCGCGCCGCGGGGCATCTGCCGTGAACGTCTCGCTCTCCATGGATGTCAATGTCCCGATCGCCATCACCGAGGGGCTGAGACGTCGCGGGGTGGACGTGGTCACCGCGCAGGAGGATGGCGCAAACACGCTCGCGGACCCCGACCTCCTCGACCGCGCCAGCCTTCTCGGCCGGGTGCTGGTCACGCACGACGACGATTTCTTGATCGAGGCGGCGCGACGCCTCGCGACCGGCGTGTCATTCGCCGATGTCATTTATGCGCATCAATTGGGGATCACGATCGGTCGGTGCGTACGAGACCTGGAGTTGATCGCCACTCTTGAAGAACCGGAGAAGTTGGCCGATCGCGTCGTTCACCTGCCCCTCTAGGACTTCTCGCGATCTGCGATAACACCCAGGAACGCCCCGACCCGCCCCATCAAGGCCTCACCCCCGACGCCGACGACGTTCGCATGACCGGCCCCCTCGACCTCGTGGATTGGGGCCGCGACGGGGAAGGCGGCGGCCAGGCGGCGGGCGGCTTCGAGGGGGACGACCGGGTCGTCGGCCCCGTGGAGGATCAGGGTCGGGGCGTGGACGCGCGGGGCGAGGTCGATCGGGCGGGGGCGGTCGAGGGACACCCCGGCCAGCATCCGGGCCCGGAGGAGGACCAGCGGGGCAAAGGCGCCGGGGACCTTGAGGCGGCGGAGGACGGCGGCGACGGCCGGCTTGAGGTCGTCGTAGGGGGCTTCGAGGATCAGGGCGGCGAGCCGGGGGTCGGCGGCGGCGGCCTTCAAGGCGGTCGCCGCCCCCATCGACCGGCCCCAGGCGGCGAAGGTCGGGGCGGGGCCGGCCTCGGGGGTCAGGGCGTCGAGCCAGGCGCGGAGGTCGTCGGCCTCGCGGGCCCCGAACGAGCCCCGACGGCCCCCGCTCTCGCCCGAGGCCCGCGCGTCGAGGACCGCCACGTCCCAGCCCAGCCGGGCCAGCGCCGGGACCCGGCCCAGGAGGGCGGATCGGTCCTCGGCCAGGCCGTGGAGCAACAGGATTGTCCGGCCCCGCGACCCTTCGGCCGGGAACCACGCGCCGGCCAGGAGGACGCCGTCGGCGGCCCGGGCGGCGATCGGCGAGCCGGCGGCGACGTCGGGCGGGATCGCCAATCGTCGCCGACCCGGCAGGACCAGCGACCAGGCGCCCCACTCCGCGACCGTCACCGTCAGGCAAAGCGCCGCGCCGGCGACCAGGCCCAGGGCCACCGCCCACCCCCTCGACCACGCCGGGACCGGCGGCGCCGCCGTCGCCCGGGCCGTCGGCTTCGGGGGGGTTCGATCGAGGAAGCCCCGGGCGACCAGCCCGGAGGCGGTCCAGCGGAAGCGGATCGCGCCGGCCTCCCAGGTCCTCAGGAGCGGGAACCGCCCCCGGGCCAGCGGGGCGAGGGCGTCGCGCGCGGCGGTCGTCGGCGGGCGCTGGCTGACGACCACCAGCTCGGGGCGGGCCCAGGCGTAGAGCCCGGCCGGGTTCGAGGTCCGGCCGCCGTGGTGGGGCGAGAGCAAGGCGTCGAGGGGGGGAGAGGGGGCGGGCCTCGCCAGGAGGTCGGCCAGGCCGTCGCGCTCCAGGTCCCCGGTCAGGAGGAGCCGGCGCCCGCCCTCGGCGACTTCCAGGACCACGCTCCGGGCGTTGTCGGTCGAGCCGCGGCGGATCTCGCGGGCCGGGTGGAGGACGTCCAGGGTCATCCCGGACCCCAGGTCGATCCGGTCCCCGGCGGCGATCGGCGCGATGGGGATGCCCCGGGCCCGGACCTGATCCATCAGCCGGACCGCGGCCGGGTTGGCCGCCCCCTCGAAGCCGGGGGGGACGCGGACCTCGGCGATCGCGAACCGATCGAGGAGGTCGGGCAGGCCGTTGAAATGGTCGGCGTCGGCATGGGTCAAGATGACCAGGTCGAGCCGCCGGACCCCGCGCGACCAGAGCGCCGGGGCGATCACCCGGCGGCCGACGTGGGGGTCGCCCATCTTCCCGCAGTCGTAGAGGACCGCCCGCCCCTCGGGCGAGCGGAGGGCCACCGCCAGGCCGTGCCCGACGGCGAGGACCTCGGCCTCGGGCGCCTCGGGACGGCCCGGGAGCAGCGGCCAGGCCGCGCCGACCAGCCCCCAGGCCAGGCAGGCGGCCCACCACCGCCGGGCCGTCGACCACCGCGAGGCGAGGGCCATCGTCGCCAGGCCGAGCAGGGCATAGAACCCCAAGGTCCACATCCAAGGAGGCCCCGGCGCGAAGGCGTGCCCCCACCGCCAGGCCGTCCCCCACCGGACGGCCGCCTCGGTCCAGCCCAGGCAAACCCCGGACGCCCGGCCGAACGGCACCCCCAGCGGGCCCCAGATCGCCGACAGGCCCAGCGACGCCCCCGCCAGGAGCAACGCCAGCGACGTCAAGGGGATCAGCGGCAGGTTGATCGGGATGCCCACCGGCGCGACCAGGTGGAACCGGAGCGCCACCAGCGGCCAGGCCGCCAGCCAGACCACCGCCGACCCCACCAACCCCGCCCGGACGGACTCGAACCCCATCCGCCGGAGCTTCCGCCACCAGGGCTGCGTCCGCCGCTCCAGGACGTCCAGCTTCGTCAATTCGGGGGCGTCCCAGGCCAGGACCGCCGGGACCAGCCAGACGATCGCCGCCACGGCCAGGAACGACAGTTGACAGCCGACGTCGAACAGGTCCGTCGGGCTCATCGCCAGCGTCGCCAGCCCCGCGCCCGCCAGGAGGTTCGCCGGGCCCGAGCAGCGGTATCGCCAGCCGCCCAGGCAGGCCCCCACCGTCATCGCCGCCGAGCGGACCACCGACGGGGCCAGGCCGACCAGCAACGCATAGCCCATCGTCGCCGCCGAGACGGCCGCGAACGACCGCTTCCGGCCCACCCCCAGCCACCGGGCCGACGCCCCGAAGACGACCGCCAGGACCTGCAACTGCAACCCCGAGATCGCCAGCAGGTGCGTCGTCCCCGTCCGGGCGAAGGCGTCGTTGACCTCCGGGTCGACCGCTTCCCGGCGGCCGAGCAGCAAGGCCGCCGCCAGCGGGAAGGCCCTCGGTTCGACGCCCGACGCCAGCCGGGTCATGCTCCAGGCCCGGACCGCCCCGAGCCGGCGATGCCAGGGCCAGGCCGACCCCGCCTCGTCGGCCCAGATCCCCGACGGGTCGCCCACCGCCAGGCGGAGCCGGACCTGGCGGGCCCGGAGGATCGGCCGGGGGTCGAACTCCCCCGGGTTGAGCGGCCCGTCCACGGCCATGATCGCCCCCGCCGCCTCGACCGGAAGTCCCGCTCCCAGGTCGGATCGGTCCCCCGCCACCCAGAGCAGGACCCGGCCCGAAGCCCCGCGCCACCCCCGGCCGCCGTTCATCCCGGTCAGGGCCAGGACCGCCCGCGTCGAGCCCCGGTCGCCCGGCCCCCCGTCCCCGGCCCGGAACGTCGCCCCCTCGACCAGGACCCCCCGGACCCAGGCCGGCCGCCGCTCGCCCGCCGCCCACCCCGCCCGCGCCGGGTCGTCGACCGCCAGGTCCGACCACCAGAAATGATGCCACCCGCCCCCCAGGGCCCCGAACGCCGCCACGATCGCCCACGAGCAGACCCCCGGCCGCCGCCACCCCAGGGCCGCCACCACCGCCGAGGCCATCGCCAGGCCCGCCCATCCCGACGTGCCCACCGGATCAACGTACCGATCCGCCAGCACCCCCGCCGCCATCGCCACCGCCAGCGGGGCCAGCGGGGCGACCCGGCCTTTCCGACGCCGCTCATCATCCATCGCCGATGATCCCCCGGACGCCCCACGCCCACCTCACGGCCCTCTCGATCAGGGCGACCTTCCGGCCGGCGAACTTGCCAAGGCGTTTCATCGGGGTTGGCTCCTGTCGGGTCCGGTCGCGGCGGATCGTACCCGAACGCCGGGCTCGGGGTCGAGCCGGGCGGATTTGCCGGGCCCGGTTTTCGTGGCCTAGGGTCTGATCGGGGTGACGACGAATCGACGCCCCCCGAACGACGGACCGACCCACCCGGGGCCGAGGCCCGCGGCGACGCGACCTCGCCCGCAACTCAAAGCCGAGTGCCGACCCATGACCCACGCCGACCCCCTCGGGAGCGTCGCCGCCCCGGCGACCCCCGCGCAGGATTCGCACGCCCAGGCCGCCGCCGCCTCGTCGATCGAGGTCGCCGGGGCCGGGCGAACCCTCACGGTGAAGATCGCCTCGGGATATGACGACTTCGAGCTGGCGTTCCTGCTCCTGGCCGAGAAGTACCAGGCCCGGGGATACGAGGAGGCCGGGGCCAAGCTGTTCCGGTTCACGCCGTTCCACGCCCTGCCGGGCACCGTCACCGTGGTGGCCCGCGACGGCGACCGGGTCGTCGCCACGCTGTCGATCGTCCCCGACACGGCCCGGCTCGGCCTGCCGATGGAGTCGATCTACCCCGACGAGGTCGCCGGGCTCCGGGCCGAGGGGCGGCGCCTGGCCGAGGTCACCAGCCTGGCCGACGACGGCCTCTCGCCCCGCGAGTTCCTGGCCGCCTTCACCGCCATGATCCGCCTGGTCGTCCAGCACCACCTCCGCGAGGGGGGCGACTCCTGGGTCATCACCGTCAACCCGAGGCACGCCGCCTTCTACCGGAAGACGCTGGGCTTCGTCCCCGCCGGCCCGAGGCGAGCGTACCCGACCGTCGGCGACGCCCCGGCCGAGGCGTTCCTCGTCGACGCCGCCTTGATGGCCGCCCACGCCCCGGCGATGCACGCCCGGGTCTTCGGCGACCCGGTGCCCGACGCCGCCCTGGCCCCCCCGCCCCGGCCGCTCGACCACGCCGAGTTCTTCGGGGCCCACTCCACGGCCGCCGACCTCGCCACGATCCGGGGCGTCGCCGAGGCCGCCGGCCGCCGCGACGGCCATCCCCGATGGATGGCCCTGGCCTCGTGAGCCGGGCCCGCGCGGGACCGTGGACCTCAAGGAGCCGGCGGCCCGTCGCCCGGAAGCCCCGAGGCGGCCCGGGTCAGCGGGCGACGCCGCCGGCGAGCTCCCCGGAGGATCGGGCCGGGGCCTCGCGGGGTCGGGGCGGGGGGCCCAGGAGCCTCAGGCAGGCGAACCCGCCGGCGCCGGCGAGGATCGAGGCGGCGAGGATGCCGATCCGCGCCTCCTCGGCCTGGCCCGGGTGGTTGAACGCCAGGTCGGCCACGAACAGCGACACCGTGAACCCGATCCCCGCCACCATCCCCACGCCCGCCATCTGCCTCCAACTCACCCCCTTCGGCGGCGCGGCGATCCCCAGGGCGACCGCCAGCCGGGCCAGGCCGACGATCCCCAGGGGCTTGCCCACCACCAGGCCCAGGACGATCCCCCAGGTGATCCCGCTGGTCGCCGCCCGGCCCAAGGACCCGCCCGACAGCTCGACCCCCGAGTTGGCTAGCGCGAACAGCGGGAGGACGACGAAGCTCGACCACGGATGGACCTGGCGGAGCCGGCGGTCGAGCCGCGACTCGGTCCCCTTGCTCAGCTCCTCGACCTGGCCCATGATCGCCTCGGCCCGGTCGAAGTCGCCCATGGCGAGTGATCGGTCGAACCGGCGGAGGAGCTTCCGCGCCGGGCGGGCGAACTCGTAGAGGCTGAACCACGGGCGGATCGGCGTCATCGCCCCCAGGATCACCCCGGCCAGGGTCGCGTGCACGCCCGAGCGGAGCATCGCCGCCCAGAACGCCAGCGACGCCAGCAGATAGGCATTCGGCGACCGGACCCCGCCCCGGATCATCAGGGCGATCCCCCCCAGGACCGCCGCCGCCGCCGCCAGGGCCCCGAACGAGATCCCTTGCGAATAGAACACGGCGATGGCCAGGATCGCCCCGATGTCGTCGACGATCGCCAGGGCCAGCAGGAACACCCGCGCCGCCGCCGGGACCCGGTCGCCCAGCAAGATCAGGACCCCGACGGCGAACGCGATGTCGGTGGCCATCGGGATGCCCCAGCCGTGGGCCCCCGCCCGGCCGAGGTTGCAGCTCGCGTAGATCAGGGCCGGCATCACCATCCCGCCCAGGGCCGCGACCACCGGCAAGGCCGCCCGCCGGAACCCCGCGAGCTGCCCTTCGAGGACCTCGCGCTTGATCTCCAGGCCGGCCACGTAGAAGAAGACGGTCATCAGGCCGTCGTTGATCAGGTCGCGGAGGTCGCCCCGGAACCCCCACTTGCCGGCCTCGACGGCCAGGTGGGTCCCCAGGAACCGTTCGAACCCCGGGCCCCACGGCGAGTTGGCCACGGCCAGGCTGCACGTCGCGGCGACCAGGAGCAGGACGCCCCCCGGCCCCTCGGTGTGGAAGAACGCCTGCGTCGGCAGGACCAGCCGCCGGGCCACGAACGAGCGCCGGGCGCGGACCTTGGCGGACCCGAGGCTCCGGGGCGGGATCTGCATGGTCGGGGGCTCGCTCGGGGGCGCGGGACCGGGGAAGACGAACTCCGGCCCCGATGGTAGCGCCCCGGCCGCCGATTTCAAAGCGTTTCCCGCCCATCTCTCGCCGTCGGCGATCCGAGACCCGCGATCGAACCATTTCGTCCGGGGCGACGAATGGACCGTCCCGGCCGTCGCCCCGGGGGCCCCCGGGGCCGTCGAGGGCCGGCCGGCTCCCGGGAAATCGCGGGATTCGGGCCATTTGGTGATTGCCAGGCGAGGGGCCCGGGCGGGAAAATCGCCGTCGGGTACCAATAATGGGGCCAGGCTCCCGAATTACCCCAGTAGGCGACTCGACCCGAGACCGCCGAAAGCCGCCGCCGAGCGGAAGGCGTAGCGACCACCACGTTCCAGGAATCAGGAGAGCGACATGGCTTGCTCGTTGATGAAGAAGGGGATTCTGGGCGCCACCCTCGGCGCCGGGGCGCTTTACCTGGCGTTCGGGACCTCGGCCCCCAGCTACGTCCGGACCGCCTTCCACCGGGTCCGCGACAACGCCAAGAGCCAGGTTTCCCCGCAGTTCGAGATCGACCGCGCCCGCGACGAGATCGCCAGCCTCGAACCGGCGATCCACGGCAATATCGAGAACCTCGTCCGTGGCCAGGTGGAAGTCGAGCACCTCGACCGCGAGATCGTCGCGATCCAGGCCAACCTCGGCTCCGAGATGAAGGTCATGACCGCGCTGCGGTCGACCCTCGACTCGGGCAACTTCAAGCTCGCCGGCAACAGCAACGTCACCTACACGGCCGACGAGGTCAAGGGCGAGATCAAGCAGCGGCTCGACCACTACAAGGAAGTCAAGGAGCTGCTCAAGGCCAAGCAGGACACCCTCAAGGCCAAGCAGAAGGCCGTCCGGGCCGCCGAGAAGCAGCTCGCCCAGATGAACGTCACCAAGAAGGCGCTCTTGACCAAGCTCGCCGGCATCGAGGCCCGGCTCCGGATGATCGAGACGACCAAGGAGTCGAACGAGTTCAGCTTCGACGACAGCGCCCTGTCCCGCGCCAAGGCCGCCGTCTCCGACCTGGAGAAGCGGCTCGACGTGATGGCCCGGACCGCCGAGTACGAGGGCCGGTTCTCCAACGGCGGCATCCCGGTCATCATCGACGCCGACCGCGACGTCCTCCGCGAGATGGACGCCGAGTTCGGCCCGCCCGCCGCCAAGCCGTCGGCCGGCAACGACAAGAGTCTTTGATCGGATCGGATCGCGGACCCGGCCGGGCCCCGACGCCCGGCCGGGCCGACCTCGACCTTCGCCCCCGCCCTCCGGCCCCCCGGGGCGCGGGGTGCGGCGTGCCCCCCGGGCGGTTCGATCCGAACCCCGGGAGCCGACGCGACGAATCACACTCGGACGAGAATCGGTCGCGGCGGGCCCGCCCCAGATCAGCCACGGGCGGGCGTGGCCGGGCAACTTCGACGTGGCGGGAGTCTGGATTTCCCCATGGTCACATCGGACGGCAAGTCAACCATGCTGGGACAATGGCGGATCGCATTGAGGCAGGCGGACGAGGCGGCCCGGGCGGGCCGGATCGAGGAGGCGCTGGCCCTCGCCTCCCGGGCCGAGGTGGCCGACCACCACCACGCGGTCCAGCTCCGCGGCCGCCTGGCCCTGGACCTGATCGGCCGCGCCATGCGGCGGGCCGAGGCCGACGACCTGGCCGGGGCGATCGACGACCTCCGGGTCGCCGAGACCCTGGCGGCCCCGCCCGACGCCCTGGCCGCCGCCCGGCTCAGCCTGGCCGACCACATGGCCGTCGAGATCCGCGCCGACCTCGACGCCGGCGAGCCCGGCCGGGTCGCCGAGCGGATCGAGGAGCTGGCCCGGCACAAGATCGGCGGCCCGGCGCTCCGGCGGGCCCGCGAGGTCGCCGAGGCCTGGCGGTCGGCCCTGGACGAGGCCCGCCGCGGCGAGTTCGGCCGCGCCACCGACCAGCTCGACCGCGCCGACCGCCTGGCCGCCGGCCAGGCGGGGGCCGCCCTGGCCGGGGCCCGCCGCGACGTCGAGGCCCGGCAGAAGGCCGCCGCCCCCAAGGTCGAGGCCCTGTACGTCGCCCTGGCCGAAGGGCGATGGGGCGAGACCCTGGCCGCCGCCGACGCCGTGCTCGAGGTCGTCCCCGAACACCCGTCCGCCCGCCAGGCCCGGACCCGCGCCTGGCAGCAGATCGCGGCGATCGGCCCGACCTCGGCCACCCTCCCCGGCCGAGGGGGCCGCGTCATCCCCGCCGGGCTCGGGGCCGATCCGTCGAGCCCGCCCCCGCCGCCGCCGGCCCCCCGGTCGGCCCGCGCCCCGATCGCCACCCTGATGTCGGCCCCCGCGCCCGAAACCTTCCGGGGGGGCCACCCCGGCCCCGTCGTCCCGGCCCGGGCCTTGGCCGATGCCGGCGCCCCCGGGCCTCGCGGCCGGTTCCTCCTCTGGGTCGACACCGTCGGCGGCTACCTGGTCTGCCTGGACGACGAGGTCATCCTCGGCCGCGCCGGGACCGACGCCGTGGCCGACGTCCCCTTGCTCGGCGACCTGTCCCGCCAGCACGCCACCGTGGCCCGCGACGGCGACGGCTACGTAGTCCGGGCGATCAAGCCCACCTTCGTCAACGGCCGGAGCGTCACCTCCGCCGCGCTGAAGCACGGCGACGTGATCCGGCTGGGCTCGACCGTCGAGCTGGAATTCCGCCAGCCCAGCCCGGTCAGCTCGACGGCCCGGCTCGACGTCGTCAGTCGGCACCGGCTCCCCCTGGCCGTCGACGGCGTCCTCCTGATGGCCGAGACGTGCATCGTCGGGTCGTCCCGCCAGGCGCACATCCCGGCCCCCGGCCTGGACAACCCCGTGGTGATCTATCGCCAGGGGGCCGGCCTCTGCTGCCGGGCCACCGGCGGCTTCGAGGTCGACGGCCGGGCCTGCGCGGCCAGGGCCCCCCTGACGTTGCAATCGAGCGTGCTCGGCGAAGGCTTCTCCTTCAGCCTCGAACCGCTCGGGTCGCGGACCTCGCCGGTCTGATCCCGATCCCCGGCCCGGGGAGGGTTCATGGCGAATGGGTGATGGCTGATGGGACCGGCGAATTGGCCCAATCTTCCGCCCGCCGGGGCGAATCATCAACCATGACCCATCGGCCATGACCCATTCCCGACAGGCCCGATCCCGGCCCGACGCGATCCAGATGCCCGACACCACCAACCGCCACGCCCCGACGGGCGGGCGACGGGACCCCAAGGGAGCGGAACCTCCGATGAGCGCGAAGGCCCGAAACCTGACCGGCCCCGACGGCCGCCTCGACGAGACGATCGACTTCCTCAACTGCGAGTCGGGACCCGACCGGCCCGAGGGGGGCCACGACATGCCCAGGACCACGCCCCAGGGGCAGCACCGGTACACGTTCCAGTCCGGGGCCCGCCCGCTCGAAGGCTACACCATCAAGCGGGCCATCGGCCGCGGCGGCTTCGGCGAGGTCTACTACGCGACCAGCGACTCCGGCAAGGAGGTCGCGCTGAAGCTCATCACCCGGAACCTCGAGATCGAGCGCCGGGGCGTCGCCCAGTGCATGAACCTGAAGTGCCATAACCTCCTGGCCATCCACGACATCAAGGCCAACGAGACCGGCGACACCTTTGTGATCATGGAGTACGTCGCCGGGCCGAGCCTGGCCAACGTCCTGGCCAACTACCCCGACGGGATGCCCCTGGCCGAGGTCCGCGCCTGGCTCAAGGGGCTCATCGACGGCGTGGTCTACCTCCACGACCACGGGATCGTCCACCGCGACCTCAAACCGGCCAACCTGTTCATGGAAGAGGGGATCGTCAAGATCGGCGACTACGGCCTGTCCAAGATGATCACCTCGCAAGCCTCCAACAACCACTCCGAGAGCATCGGCACCTGCCACTACATGGCCCCCGAAATCTCGACGGGCAAGTACAACAAGCCGATCGACATCTATGCCATCGGCGTGATCCTCTTCGAGATGGTCACCGGCCGCGTCCCATTCGGGGGCGAGACCGTCGGCGAGGTCCTCATCAAGCACCTGACGACCCGGCCCGACCTCGCCGGCCTGCCCGAGCCGTACCGGACGATCGTCGGCAACGCCCTGGCCAAGGACCCGGCGCACCGGCCGGCCCGGGTCGTCGACCTCCTGCCGCCCGACGACGCCCCCCGGGGCCGCGACGTCCGGTTCATCGGCGAGGGCAAGGTCGCCGCGCCGGCCCCGCCGCCCCGCCCCAAGCCCTTCGACGACGGGATCTTGCGGATCACCGACGAGGAGCCGGTCCTGTACATCGGCCCCGACACCCGCCCCCCCCGGGCCCGGGTCGCCGCCTTCAACCCCTGGGACCGCCGGCCGAGGGCCCCGCGCCCGGCCCCCCGGCCCGCCGCCCCGAATCCGACCTCGGACACCGCCCGCCGGGTCCGCCTGATCGCGACGGCCCCGCTGGCGCCGCCGCCGCCCCCGCCCGAGCCGCCGCCGCTGCCCTCGGGCCGGCTCAAGGTCGGCGAGCTGGCCGGGTCGATGGTCTGGGCCGCCCCCTGGGCCGGCCTGGCCAGCCTCCTGGCCGGCGGGTTGCTCCAGGTCGACCTCGGCCGCCGCCCGCAAGACGTCGGCTTCCTGTTCGCCGCGACGTTGCTGGCGAGCTGGACCGTCCTGGTCGCCAACAAGTTCGCCGAGGGGAAGGGCCACGACCTCCGGGCCCGTCGGCTGGCGCAGCTCGCCCTCGGGGCGATCCTCGGCCTGGCCGGCCAGGCCCTGGCGGGCTGGATGATGGTCGAGCCGATGCCCGACCTGTCCCGCCCCTCGGGCTCCTGGTTGCTCACGGGGTTCAACCACGCGAACATCCCCCTGCTCCCGCTCCTGGGCTACGCCGCCTTCTTCGGCCTGGCCGGCCTGGGGATCGACTGGTGGACCATGACCGACCGCGACCGCAAGGCCCGGTTCCGCCTGGCCCCGACCCTCAAGGCGGGCCTGATCGCCGCCATCCCCGCCGCCCTGTTCTTCCCCCCGGACCGGCACCCGCTGACCCTCCCGGTGATCGTCATGACCGCCATCGTGGTCCAGCTCGCCAGCCCCTGGAACGAGGCCGCGGCGCGGTACTCCGAGGCGACCCGGGGCCGGAAAGCCCGGGTCGCGTGAACCTCCCCGGCGATCGACCGATCAATAATCGCCCGGCCGACGCGAACGACTTCTAGCCACCGCCATTCCGCCGAAACCCGGCGGGGCGGGCCCTTCGGCGGAGACTGGACCCCGATGAAAAAGCTCCTCCTCATCCTCTTGCTGGCCGTCGGGGCGTCGTGGCTCCTGGCCGAGCCCTCGGAATCCCGCGACCAGGAAGCCACCCGCGACGCCATCGCCCGGGTCGAGCGCCGGCCCGCCGACCGGCTCGTCCGCCTGACCGGCCAAGACCTGCCCACGCCCGCGCCCTCGACGCCCGCCCAGCCGCCCCGAGGTCGCGGCCGGGTCCGGCGGGGGCCGACCCCGCCGCCGCCGACCCCGACCCCGGCCCCGGCCCGGCCCGCGTCGAAGCCGCTGCCGGCCTGGTTCCCGAAGTCGGAGTTCGAGGAGGAGGCCAAGGAGCAGCCCGACGGGAGCGGCGTCCGCGTCGTGGTCGGCCAGCTTTCGGCGTCCGAGGCGCGGGCCCGGGCCGACCTCCGCAAGCGGCTCGTCCGCGAGGTGGCCGACTGGCTGGCCGCCGACATCCCGCCGTCGTGGGCCGCCCCCTCGGCGGCGATCGACCGGATGATCCTCGGCTCCCACGTCCAGGCCGTCACCCGGACCATCGCGCCGGCCCCGGCGCCGGGCGAGGCCGACCCCGGGGCCGACGCCTCGGCCACCCCGGAGTTGGCCGGGCTCGACCAGGTCTACACCCTGTTCCGGGCCGGGCAGAGGCTCGACTTCTCGCCGAGCAGCCGGGCCCGGTTCGTCGAGATGTACCGCCGGGACGTCGCCTCGTGGCGGATGAAGAAGCTCGGCGGCGGGATCGGCCTGGCCCTGGCCTGCCTGGTCGTCCTGTCCGGCTACATCAAGGCCGACGAGGCGACCAAGGGCTATTACACCAACCGCCTCCGCCTCCTCGCCGCCGCCGGCCTGGGCGGCGCGGGCGTGGCCGCTTACCAACTCCTGGCCTGAACCCGAATACCGAAGGGGGCCCGCCCGTGAACTTCAACGACCTTGCCATCGCGGGCGGGATCGCCCTGGGGGCGACCTCGCTGGCCCTGATCCTGACGGCCGCCCGCCGCCACCTGATCCACGGCCTTTGGGCCCTGTTCGAGGGCCTCCGCCACGCCCGGGTCTGGCAGGTGGTCCCCGCCTTGTTCTTCGTGATGGTCCTGGCCTACTCGCTGGTCAATCGCGAGGCGGCGCGGGACGGGCTGCCCCTGGTCCTCTGCTTCGCGGGGGCCGCGGCCCTCTTCGTCCTGGCCTGGGGCCGCGAACTCCTGTTCCTGATGACCCTCCGCGACGAGGACCTGCCCGGCCGGTTCGACAAGCCGATCTGGGCGTTCCTCCTGATCGCCCTGGCCCCCTTGGGCCTGGTCCTGTTCCGAATCCACCGATTGGCCCACTGGCCCGAGCCCCGGCGCCAGCCCAAGCCCCGGCCGGCGGCCGACATCGCCCGCAAGCTGGCCTGAATCGACCCGGTTTGACCCTTCGCCACCCGGCCCGGAGCTTTCTTCATGGCATCCTCATCCTTCCAGGTCGGCAGTTGGATTCGCCAGGCCGGCGACTGGCTCCGGCGGGCCGAGGGGTGGCAGCTCGCCGTCCTGGCCGTGGTCGTCCTGTTCGCCCTGCCGATCCTGCCGGCGCTCCTGATCCTGGCCTTGCTCGGGGCGTTCGTGTTCTTCGTCCGGGCCTGGGTCCGCGAGTTCGCCATCCTGATGCGGCTGGGCGATGACGTCTTCCCCGGCCACAACGACAAGCTGATCTGGGCGATCCTCCTGATCGTCCTGCCGCCGGTGGGCGTCTGGCTGTTCCAGTCGTACCGCGAGGCCCACTGGCCCGAGGCCAAGCCGACCCGCAAGCCCGCCGCCGGCCCGCTCGACTTCTGACCCGACCGCCCCGAGGAGGTCGCCGCCATGCCCACCCTCCAGCATCGATCCTTCCGGCTGATCTCGCGGCCCCGCTGGACCTTCCGGTTCGGCCCGCGGGCCGCCCTCCGGGATTTCGACGAGGTCCGGGCCCGGGCGGCTCGCTTCGCCAACACCGAGGTCGGCGCCGATCACGTCGTGTCGGTCAACGAGATCCTGCCGCCCTACTTCACGGTGACCGTCTGGTATCGGGCGGAGGAGCCGGCCCGGGCCAAGCCGGCCAAGGCCCCGGCGGACGACGAGTACTTCGCCACGTCCGGGGGCCGTTGACCGGATCGGGGGCGGCCTTCGGGTCGGCCCGCCGGGGACGATCCGGGTCGGGTTATAGGCAAGTCGGGTCGCGGTGGATTAGGATGGATTCGACGGCGGCGAATCCGAACCCGACCGAGGCCCGAAGGGCGAGCCGATGGCCACGACGGACACCGAAGCCCTGCTGATCCGCCAGGTCCGCGACGGCGACGCCGGGGCCTGGCGGCAGCTCATCGAGCGGTTCGAGGGGCGGCTCATCGCCTTCGTCGACAGCCGGCTCCGCGACCGGGCGGCCTCCGAGGACGTGGTCCAGGAGACCTTCGTCGGCTTCCTCACCAGCCTGCCGCACTACGACGAGAAGCGGGACATGGAGGCCTACCTGTTCTCGATCGCCGCCCACAAGCTGACCGACCACCTCCGCAAGCAGGGGCGGCGGCCGATCGACCAGTTCGGCTCCGACGACCACGGCCGGCCGCTCGAAGAGGTCGCCGGCGGCGAGCGCCCCGCCTCCAGCATCGCCCGGAGCGGCGAGCGCCGCGAGGCCGAGGAACGGCTCCTCACCGAGGCCATGGGCCAGCTCGTCCGCGAGTGGCTCGCCCGGTCCGATTACGACCGGCTCCGCTGCCTGGAATTGCTGATCGTCAAGGGGTGGGCCAACAAGGACGTCGCCAAATATCTGGGCCTGACCGAGCAGGCCGTGGCCAGCTACAAGTTCCAGACCATCGGCCGGCTCAAGGAAATGGCCCGCCGCGCCGGCCTGGGCCTCGAACAACTGGGCGAGGGCTGATCCGATGACGGCCGACCACGACCACGACCACGCCGCCGACCACCACCACGAGCCCGACCACGGCCACCTCGACCCCGACGCGATCGGCCTCGACACCCTCCGGGCCTACCTCGCCGACGAGCTGCCGGCCGGGACCCAGGCCCGGGTCGAGAAGGCCCTCCGCGAGTCGGCCAACCTCCGCGCCCGGCTCGAAGACGTCCGCCAGAACCGGGGAGAAACCGGCCTGCACAGCCTGGGGGCGATCTGGCGGCGGAACCGCCTCACCTGCCCCAACCGCCGCCAGCTCGGGAGCCTTTTGCTCGACGCCCTCGACCCCGACCTCGCCGCTTACCTCCAGTTTCACATCGACGTCGTCGCCTGCCCCTATTGCCAGGCCAACCTCGCCGACCTCCGCGGCAAGGCCGAGCCCGCCGCCACCACCGCCCGCGCCACCCGCCAGCAACGCTTCCTCCAGTCCAGCCGCCACCTCCTCGGCGACGACGGCCGGGCCTGATCCGGGCCCCAGCTCCCGGGATTCACCATCGCGGATATGTCGCGGTTGGAAATCTCCTGACTCTACCGGATTGCAGGTTTGGGGCTTTTGAAGCCCATCATTGAGGTCGATGCCATCAGGTTGTGGAGCCAATGCTCATGGTACCGCTTGCCG